>Ga0070698_100000201_pt1 | contig 57441 bp, 46 predicted proteins | sample KBSK1502metaG_FD_65477 | JGI IMG/M metagenome (GOLD analysis project Ga0070698, IMG submission 65477) | Corn, switchgrass and miscanthus rhizosphere microbial communities from Kellogg Biological Station, Michigan, USA - KBS K1-50-2 metaG | ecosystem: Host-associated > Plants > Roots >...
GTCGGCTATAACGCTGAAGAGTCTTACTATTTCGACCGGACTAACGTTGATGGCATGAAGCCGTTGTCGCGTGGTCAGCAATACGTCCAGGGTCAGTCTGTACGCGGAGCGCGATTTGAACCTCGCCGCAAGAACGTCGAACGCGGCAAAGAGTGGGACTGGTCAAAAAATCCTTACAAGGGAACGCGTGAACTAAACGGACTCAAGACAATGATGGTGCTGCTGAACAACTGGGACGTCTTCAAGAAAAACAATCGAGTGCTTCACGATAAGAGTTCGGGTGAAGACCATTACACCGTGACCGATCTTGGCGCTACTCTGGGCGCTGCCGGCGGCATCGGCAGTCGCCGCTCAAAGAACAATGTCCAGGATTTCGAGCGACAGCGGTTGGTGCGAAAGGTGGAAAACGGCAAGGTAAAGTTCGACTACGACCTGAAGCCAAAGAAGTTCGGACTGCTAAGTATGGTTTGGCCGCCCTACTTTTTCAGACAACGGCGGGCGACCAACTCGATGCAGAAAGTGCCGGTAGATCACGCGGCCTGGATCGGTTCGCAACTCGCGCAGTTATCGGACAATCAACTGCGCGACAGCTTCCGCGCCGCAGGTTATGACCGGGCCACAACCGAAGCCTACGTGCGCACACTGCGCAGCCGCATAAACGAACTTAACCGCGTACGGCAGTCGGAGCTTGCACAGCGCCCGCGTCGAGTGCGCTAGGCACGGCTTAATTCTGTAATCTGTAATTTCAGATCTGAAATTCAGAGTCGCGAAAGGCCGCTTCATTCGAAGCGGCCTTGTTTTGTGCCAGAAGCCCGCGCGTAAGCAAGGGCCCGCAGCGCCTCGGGCGTCCGTAATCAGCGGGCAGTAGCCCTACAATGAGGCAGCGCCTAATTAGCCATCAACCAGCGACCGAACCGCCGCCGCGTCATCGCCTAATTCGGCGTACAGCAGCTCTCGGTGTTCGGCACTCAGAGTGCGCAGTCTGGAAACCATCCGAGCGGATTCTTCCCGGGCAGCCTCTTTGAGCCCCTCATCAATGACATTGTCATTGACGTAGCTGGTAAACAGGGAGCGAAACTGCAAGACATCTCGCGCCGCCGCCGCCCAACGCTCCAGACCGAGCAAGGTCATCAGCTGAAGACGCAGAGTTTTCAGCAGTTCGGGCATGATCCAGAACATGTTCAAATCTTCGACACAGAACACCCTTGCTCGAAGAGATTTTTCGTAGCAACACAAAGCTTCATCAAAATCTGGTTGCTGCTCAAGCGCTAGGGCTTGGTTCATGTAAGCCGTCGCTAAGTCGTTGGTCAGATGCGCTTGCTGCTCTGTGTTGACCAGCCGCTCATAGATCGCTATTGCCTTGTCGTACTCCGCAATGGCCTCAGGCAACTTGGTCAGATTCAGGAATGCGATGCCCTTGTTCATGTAGGTCCTAGCCAGCTCGTTAGCCAGATGCGCTTGCTGCTCTGTGTTGACCAGCCGCTCATAGATCGCTATTGCCTTGTCGTACTCCGCAATCGCCTCCACCAACTTGGTCAGGTTCTGAAGCACATTCCCTTTGTTCATATAAGTGCTAGCCAGCTCGTTAGCCAGATGCGCTTGCTGCTCTGTGTTGACCAGCCGCTCATAGATCGCTATTGCCTTGTCGTACTCCGCAATCGCCTCGGGCAATTTGCTCAGGTTCCTAAGCGCAACGCCCTTGTTCATGTAGGTCCTAGCCAGATCGTTAGCCAGATGCGCTTGCTGCTCTGTGTTGACCAACCGCTCATAGATCGCTATTGCTTTGTCGTACTCCGCAATCGCCTTGGGCAACTTGCTCAGGTTCATAAGCGCAACGCCCTTGTTCATGTAGGTCCTAGCCAAGTAGTGAGCCAGATGCGCTTGCTGCTCTGTGTTGACCAGCCGCTCACGAATCGCTATTGCCTTGTCGTACTCCGCGATCGCCTCGGGCAACCTGGCCAGTTGCATAAGCGCAACGCCTTTGTTCATGTAAGCCTTCGCCAGATCGTTAGCCAGATGCGCTTGCTGCTCTGTGTTGACCAGCCGCTCATAGATCGCTATGGCCTTGTCGTACTCCGCCATCGCCTCGGGCAACTTGGTCAGACTATTGAGCGCTGCACCCTTATTCATCAACATGTCAGCGTAACTGTTCCGCAGATCCGCGCGGCCGAGTTCTCTGGTGAGATGCTCAAACAACTTTTCGGCGCAATCGTAGAGTTCCACGGCATAAGCGAAACGGTTGATCTCGTAAGCCGTGTAGGCGCGTTTCCAACATTCGTCGGCAGCGGTTTCGTAGAGCGTTTCTTTATCAGGCAGGGCGCCGAAAAACTCGTTCTCGCAGATGACGGGATGCAGACCGTAGAGATTAATCGCCAGGTCTTCATTCAGATATCGCGTATAAGCGTCCGCGGATTCTTTACGGGTGACCAGTTTATTGTGTTCGAGCCAGGTCAGTATCTTGCTTAATTCAATCTCGTTCAGCAAATGAGCCAAGGCACCTTTGGGGACGGCGCGCTTGAAGAAGGCGAGCAGCCGCAACACCGGCAGGCTCTCGCTGGGTTGAATCTTCAACTGTTCGTAATGAAGGCGCTTCAAACCCTTGTTCTCATAGCGGTCGGCATCTTTCGTTTGCTCGTTATCGAAATACGCGAATAGATCTTCGCGGTCCAATACTTGTTTCAGCGTGAAGCCTGTATCACTCAAATAACCGACGGCCCAGACCAGCGCTAACGGAATACGATGAACCCTTTGAGAAAAGTCTTTCAGCACCGAGTCGATCTCTGCCATCGAGCCTCTCAGGCCTTTCGTGGCTCCATTCTTTTTGAGATAGCTAAGACAATCAGCAAGCGGCAGTCCTTCGAACAAACTGCCGCCCACGGCTTCGAACTCCACCACGCGCTCGCGCCGAGAAAACTTTGGTATCTCGCGCGCCACAATTAATGCCCGGATCTTGTGCTCGCCAGCGAAGATGGCGCTGAAGAAATCTCTCAACTCAGGATCGGCAACTTCGCCTTTGTCATTCAACATAGACTCGAAGTTATCGAACAAAAACCAGACTCGCTTTTGCCCGTTTGCTGAGAGACGACTGAAGGTCTCTTGCAGCTTCTCTGAGAGAACCGCGTCGGTGGCGTAGATGCTTTCGAATGCTTGTTCCTGCCCAATCAATCTTCCGGCGTTGGCGAACAGCGCGCTCACCTTAACATCGGTGCGGCAATCTACGTGTAGGAGAGCGCTGACGCGCGGTTCAATGGTTTCGCCGTCCGGCAAAGTTAGCCTTTCGGCTAAGCTTGCGCCGTCGGGCGACAAGGTCCGCACGACTTTCGCCAGCAATGCTGTCTTCCCGAACCCTCCCGGCGCGGCAAAAGCTAACACGCGGTCGTCGCCCCCGCTCATCGCCCGCAGAATCGTCGCGCATTCTGCTTCGCGGCCTTCGATCTCTTGTTGCGTGGGAAGCGTGTGAATGAGTGGCTGGGGACCGCTGCTGATTTGAAAGGTCGTTTCGGAATCGCGATAAGGAACCAGGGCTCGACTGACCGCAGCCTCCAGGTCACTGGGCGAATCAAAGAATGCCACGACGCGTTCTCTCTGGAGTCGTTCCTTAAACTTCTTGAGTTTCTCTGCTCCCTCGCCTGTTTCCACATCCGCCGCCATGACCGGATGCTTGTCACTCATCACAAAGATCAAGCGCGGAATCTTTCTCTCGACGGCGCGGTTATACTCAGCTTCCGTTACTGAGATCGCTTGACCATCCGGAACGTAACCGTATCGAAATGCGAATACGCCCAGGTAGAGGTTTGCACGGTCTACGATCTTGAGCGAGACATCCAACGCATTCGCATCCGTAGCAGTCAGATGCTCCATCATGTCTGGATAGAACATTCCCAAACCCATGCACGCGTCCATCACTTTTTGGCGATGCTCTGGCAGGTCACGCACGGTGCTGCTGATCATTACTCGAAATTGCTCAGGCATGGTTGTGGAAGCCAGTAAGGCGAATCGGCTTGAGTATACAGCGGTGGGTTGGCTTGGGCGAGAAAAAAGATGAGCCCTCGCTTACGGTCGGGCTACTGCCCCGTTCGCGCTCAGTGCGGACGGCCTGTAGCCATGTCGCGGATTATCAGCTTTGCTTCAAAAGTCACTTCTTGTTCGAAGGAAGCCGGATACGGAACCGCTTGCGGTAGCAAGTGGGTTATTTGCTTGGTAATCACCCGGTTGCTACTGCAACCGGTTCCGCACCTTTGCTTACGGGGTTTTGAGGCAAAGCCCGGATTATCAGAGCCTAGACCGTAATAAGCTCTCGCGAATCTTCTTCTTCTCCTCGAAACTGCAAATCATAAAGCTTTGCGTACAGGCCACCGTTATCCAGCAACTCTTCATGAGTTCCCTGCTCGACCACCTGACCGCCGTCGATGACGAAGATCACATCGGCGCGGCGCACGGTGGCCAGGCGATGCGCGATCACGATCGAGGTCCTTCCTTGCATCAAATTCTCCAGCGCGTCGAACACCAGCTTTTCAGACGCCGCATCCAGGCCGGCTGAAGGCTCATCAAGGATCAGGATAGGCGCGTCACGAATGATCGCGCGCGCGATTGTTATGCGCTGGCGCTGGCCGCCGGAAAGAGTGACACCGCGCTCTCCGATCATCGTGTCATAGCCGTCAGCCATCTGCTCAATGAACTCGTCGGCATTGGCCAGCCGGGCCGCGCGGATTATTTCTTCACGCGTGGCTTCGGGTTTTCCGTATGCTATGTTCTGCGCCACAGTCGCGCGAAACAGAAGCGTCTCCTGAAGCACAAAACTAATTTGTTGTCGCAGGGATCGACTCTTGTATTGGCGAATGTCCTTTCCGTCGATCCTGATTTCGCCCGCGGTAAGATCGTAGAAGCGCGGCAGCAAACTGACGATCGTAGTCTTCCCTGCCCCGGTCGGCCCGACCAGCGCCGCCAACTGTCCCGGCTTAATCGTGAGGCTGATGTCTTTGAGCACCGCCTGACCACCGTTATAGGAAAAATCGACGTGGTCGAATTCAATCCGGCCTTTGAAGCGTGGGGCGCGTTTCGCTCTTGGCAGATCGCGGATCTGCATTTCGTTCTCGAGCACTTCGCGAATTCTTTCCCAGCCGACCGACGCTTTTGAAATCGTATCGGTCATCTTCGAAAGCTCGCGCATGGGCTTGTACATTTTGCCGAGATAGAGCAGAAACACGAGCAAATCGCCCGAAGTCAACGCGCCGCTTAGCACCAGACGCGCGCCGTACCAGAGCACCAGACACGTGCCGCAGGCAACGATGATTTCAACGATGGGCGGCAGCTTCGCTTTGATGCTTCTGGCTTCGAGAGCAGCCTCGACGCTCTTTAAGCTCTGTCGCTCAAATCGCTTCTGCTCGAAGTCTTCACGGGCGAAAGCCTTGACGACGCGGATTGACGACAGCACTTCTTCCAGGACGTTTACCACTTCGCCTTCCTTGCGGCGCACCGCCCGCGAAGCTTTCTTAATCCGATGTGTAAAGTGATAGACAACCAGGAACAATCCCGGCGCGACCAGCAAAGCGATCAGCGTGAATTCCCAATTCAGATAAAACATCACGCCCACCATGCCGACCAGAGTCAGCACGTTGACCAGCATGCCCAGCAACACCTGGGAGATCAGATTCTGGACTGCATCGATGTCGCTGGTGACGCGACTGATCAGATCGCCTGTGCGTTTTTGATCGTGAAAAGAAAGTGAAAGCCGCTGGATGTGACTGTAGAGAACGCGTCGCAGGTCGTGCATCACCCACTGGCCGACGCTGGTCGTCAGATATTTTTCAAAGTAAGAGCTGAGCGCACCGAAGACGGCGATCAGCAACACGGCGACGACTGCAAAGTTGAGGATGGAAAATTTGTCTGTGCCGATCCAACCGACGACGCCGGCGAGCCAACCCGCCATTCGCTTTGAACCGAAGACGTAGTCAAAGACGATTTTCAGCGGCCAAGGCTCGAGCAGGTCTGTAAGACTTTCGCCGATGACCGCGATCAGCGCGAGCGAGAGAGTGAACCAGTGGGGGAAAAGCAGATCGGTTATGCGAATCTTTTTCTGCATAATTCAGTAGCAGCATAGTGTCGTTCGTGATGCAGACTGAAGGACGCTCTGAACAAGTCCAAAGGAGCCTTTCAACCAGCCGTCTTGCCTGGCTCCGTAGGAGCCAAATGTTTATAGCTCCGATCGGTAGCTTATTTCCCGCGCTCCGGAGGAGCGCAATCTACAGACACTTCGCTCCTACTGAGCTAAGGACATGGGATCTGAGCCGCTACGATAAACATTTCGCCTCTACAAAGGGCGAGGAATGCCACAACCAGTAAGTGACAACCTGATCAGGCTTCCTGAAGCCTGTGCTATGCAACTTTCTTCACCCCGGCAGTTTTGCCAACTGGTCAATCCGCGCCCGCACCGCCTGCGTCAGCATCTGGATTTCTTCGGGCTCAAAGTTAGCGGCGCGAAAGGCGTCCTGTATTTGCTCGTCGCTTAACTGTGACAGCAAACTGCCGATCCACCTGGCCTGTTCGACGGTCACATGGTCGAGCAAGTCGCCCTGCTTGCCGTTGAATGCGAACTCGACGCGACCGCCGTTGACTCGCTCGACGAATTTCGTCTTGACGTACTTCTCCGGTTCGTTCCGGCTGTGCGAGATCGGACCGCCAGTCTTGCCAAAGGTCGCGCCCAGGTCGCTAATCACATAGCGCTGTTCGGCGCTGCCGTCGTCATTCTTGACCAGCAGGATTTTGTTATTGACGTTCTTCAGGTCCCAGTTGTTCAGCAGCGCCATTAGCACAACCAACCCGTTTAGTTCTTTGGTCCCAGCGAACGGATTCTTTTTCCAGTCCCAGACGTCCAGCCGTTTGACGTTTTCCGGCCGGGCTTCGAAACGCACATCGGCGAAGCCATCGCCTTCGCATCGCTCGACGTTCTTGCGCGGTTTGGGCGCGCCTTTGATATGCGCGCACGGCGCCAGATAATTGATCTCGGTTGCATAGCCGACCGCCCAGAGGAGACGGACAGCAGCGGTCTCTGGCCGGGCTTCGTTGCCGATCTTTACGACCCACTTGCGACCTGCGCCGTCACGCACTTGATACTTGACTGAGTAACCGTTGGGATCTTCTTTTACGAAAGTGATGTTCGACAGGTCGGGCTTCATCGCGTCGCCGCCCGGCCCGAGAAAAAGATCCCGCGAGGAAATATCAGACGGCTGCTGCCACAGTACGGCGGGGGCGTCGGCAGGCGCCGCGGGTTCCTTCTTGTCTCTGTCCTTTTGCTTTTGAGCGAAAAGAACCGGCACTGACAACAGCATGATCAACCATGCGACAAGTGGAATCGATCTGCGAAAAGTATTTGCTGTAAACATTTGTCCCCCCCTGAAATCCTGTTTAGAGTTCAAGCTTTAGCTTGCGCCTGCCAACAACAGCCTGAAGGCTGAACTCTGAACTCAAACGCTGAAGACTGAACTCTCAATCTCTCAGACTGAAACGTTTTCAAAATACATCTGACTATCAAACGGCTCTTCGTCTGCCTTGACTGGCACACGCTGGTACGAACCATCGGGCTGCAATTCGCGGGCGCTCGTGTTGTCGCGCAAATAAGCCTGGAGGACTTCGTCACGCAAGAACTCTTTCAACCTGGCATCGTTAACCGGGCAGACGACTTCGACGCGGCGGTTGAGGTTTCGCGGCATCCAGTCAGAACTGCCAATAAAAACTTCTTCATTACCATCGTTCGCGAAATAAAGAATTCGGCTGTGCTCGAGAAAGCGTCCGATGATGCTGCGCACTCGAATGTTCTCCGAAAGTCCGGGCACGCCGGGACGCAGCATGCAGACGCCGCGCACGATTAGATCAATTTCCACGCCGGCTGCCGCTGCCTCGTACAAAACCTGAATTATGTTGGGATCGGCCAGGCGGTTTAGCTTGGCAATGATCCGTGCTGATTGCCCAGCTTTTGCATTTGCCGTTTCGCGTTCGATCAGCATCGTCAACTTCTCGCGCAAGTTAACCGGGGCGATCAAGAGCCGGCGATAGTTTTGTTGTTGCGAATAGCCGGTCAGATAATTGAAAAACTCAGTCGCATCCGCTCCGATCTCTTTATCCGCGGTCAGGAGTCCCAGGTCGGTGTAAGTCGACGACGACGTGGGCGTGTAGTTTCCCGTCGCGATGTGGACGTATCGCCTGAGCACCTCGCCTTCGCGACGTACGACCAGAGACAACTTGCAGTGAGTTTTCAAACCCACGAGACCGTAGACAACATGAACGCCGGCCCGTTCGAGCCGCTGCGCCCATTCAATGTTGTTCTGTTCATCGAAGCGAGCTTGCAACTCAATCACCGCCGTTACCTGTTTTCCCTGCTCACCGGCTGCGATCAATGCGTCCGCGATGGCCGATTGCGGCCCAGTACGATACAGGCAGATTTTGATAGCCAGTACGTCAGGATCGTTTGCGGACGTCCGGATGAAATCGGTCACGGCCGAATACGCGGTGTAAGGATGATGCAGCAGCACGTCCTGTTCCTTGATTACATCGAAGACAGGACGGCCGGTTCTGAGCACTTCAGGCACAGACGTGCGCAGCGGCCGGTATTTCAAGTCTGGGCGATTGAGATTACACAGTCCCAGTAAGTCAGCTACGTTCAGCGGCCCATCGATCCGATAAATATCGTCAGACTCCAGCCCGAGCGAGTTCGTCAAATAGTCGAGCATCGCATCGGGCATCTCGGCGGCAACCTCGAGTCTGACCGGTGTTCCGAAGCGACGTTTTCTCAGTTCCTGCTGCAAGGCGTGCAACAAATCGTTTGCTTCGTCGTCGCGAATTTCGATGTCTGCGTCGCGCGTCACTCGAAATGCGTAAGCGCGGCCAGCGCGCATACCTGGGAACAACGCGCCGAGGTTGGCCGCGATCACTTCGGCCAGGAAAACGAATTTGGAACCTTTCTCGATCGGAATCAGGCCCGGCAGCACGGGTGGGACCTTCAGCCGAACGAACCGCGCCTCACTTTTTCCAATCGATTGAGGCTTGTCCTGCGATTCGACCATCACCCCAAGGTTGAGACTCAAGCCGGAAATGTATGGAAAGGGATGCGCGGGATCGACGGCCAGCGGCGTTAGCACCGGCAGCACATGGTCCTGAAAATACTTATCAAGTTCCGCGCACTGCTCATGCGACAACGACTGATAAGCCGTTACCTCGATTCCTTCGTCCGCGAGTGCCGGAAAAATTTCTTCCTTAAGACAACGCATCTGCTCGACAATCATCGGACGCAGACGGTGTCTTATCTCTCGCAGTTGCTCGCCGGCCGTCAGGCCGTCTGGTGAGGCTTGCAACCAACCCTGCTCAACCTCTTCTTTGAGGCCCGAGACACGCACCATAAAAAACTCGTCGACAATGTTTGAAAAAATAGTCAGGTACCGCAATCGTTCCAGCAGCGGATTTTCAACTTCCAAACCCTCCGCCAATACCTGCCGAAAAAACTCGGTCAGGCTTAGCTCGCGATTGAAGAGTAATTTTTCCGCCGTTCGCCCCTGGCCGGCTAATGCCAATTTGGTCTTCGCCCCAGACGTAAGCGCCAGTTGATTAATCACATGGAGGTTAGTACTCATTATTAACAACACCTTTGTGACAGTTGGCAGTTAAGTGTCATTGAATCCATACACCAATCCTGGTCAGTCTCTTTTAGCATCCGGGTCAGCAATTAGTATTCCCGAAAACAATTGTCTGAAGGCAGAAACGCGAGATTAGTTGGTTCAGCGACATCGTTCGCAGCAGAAACAAGTAGGCCGCAAATTCGACGCAATCTAATCGTACTAATTTGTTTCAGTGAGTGTCTTGAACGTGTAGTGAACCTGCTCCGAAGTGTCAGAAGCCCGACCGTCGGGAGGGCCGTGTTATTAACCGAGCCCTCTCTAACGGTCGGGCTTCTGATACGACTAACGTCTGGCATATGCGCGGCGCGCGGCCACGCTTATAAACTGATTCGATTCGATAATGTAGCCGGTCAAACGTCCGCCGTAGACACAGCCAGTATCCAGGCCAATCGCGCGCGGAGCCAATCGAGGAGTTTTCGCCGGCCAGTGGCCAAAGAGGACGATTCGCCGGCCACGATAGACCTTGTACCACGGCACTCCTCTGCCGCTTGATGGATTCGCGCCCATCGTCCGCATCTCAGTTAAATCACTGGCCATCTGACTGCGCAGGGGAACGCCCGGACGCACTGCCGCGTGTACTACCAGGTGAGATCCAAGATTTATCGTGAAGGGCAGGGTACGCAGATAAGCTGAATACTGTTCTCGATGAGGTTCGAGTTTCGTGGCTGTGATCTTTTGTTCTTTGGTAAGCCGGACTGGCTCGCCGCGCCAGTACTGTCTTAATGCTCGATCGTGATTTCCAACGACCGAAGAAAATCGGTCGTCCTTGATAAAGCGATTCAGAATCTCATCATTCTTTTCGCCTTTGACAATCAAATCACCGACCGCAATCACGCGATCGTCTGTACGGAGTTCGAGCAGTTTGAGCAAATCACACAGCTCGTCGTAACAACCGTGTATGTCTCCAATGACAATTGTGCGGCCCATTCGCTCCCCATTGCTCTTAGTCAAACAAATGGTGTACCGCGTGTGGGTTCCAGTCGGCAAGGCTAGGCGTGACGATGTCTGCTTGAGCTGCGCGCAAATCTGCTTCACAGACAGTGTTGGTAACGCCGATAGTGCGCATGCCCGCGATGCGCGCCGCCGCGATCCCAGGCGGAGCATCTTCAATCGCCAGGCATTCATTTGCCAGCAGGGATAACTGCCGCGACGCGCGTCGTACTTCATTCAACAACTCCAGCGCGCGCCGGTAACAATCGGGTGCAGGCTTGTGTTTCAATCCGGGCCCCGCGCTGACTACAACCGAAAACATTTTGGCAATCCCGGCGAGCTCAAGCACGAAATCTATCTCGCTGCGCACGGCCATGCTGACGATGCCCAGTTGGTAATGACGCGCGGCAGACTTGATGAAAGTGACCACTCCCTCGGGCACCGGCAGATCGTTTCGGATGAATTCACGATGCAATTCATGTTCACGCTTGATCAGCGCGTGCATGGTTTCATCGGTGAGCGGCCGGCTGGCGCTCGCGTAAGCCGCGCGGACGAAAGCCTCGTCATCCATTCCTAACGACGCGAAATAGTCTTCGTCTGTGAGCGGAATACCCTCGGCAAGCAAAATTTCCCGGTAAGCGCTCAGGTGAATTCTTTCGTCGTCGACGATGACGCCGTTGAAATCAAAAAGGATGGCTTGGATCATTTGAGCCTGGAAGTTTGTCGCTCGTCTCTCACTAACTGCGCGATCGTTTAGCTGCCCGACTTGTCCGGTATTGCGACTCTCATTGCGACTCTCGGCGGACAAGCCCCCTCTAAACGAATCCTATGGTTCCCCTTGATCAGACGCAATCGAAGCAGACGATCTCAATTCCGACATGTGCTTGTTTTGTTCTGCAAACAACAGCGGCAGCCGCTCACTCTCGAGCACATCCAGCCGGCGCAGGACCTCAGTCAGCGAAATTTCGTTTTTCAAATTCACTTGAAAGTCGAGTTCGGCGCGGGTCTCGGAATGGCGTCCCTGTAGATTTTGGCCGACCATGATCAGCGGCATTAACAGTATCTGGATGACGTTACTAATCAGGAGGTAAGCGACAAAGGCTGGAAACGGATCGAAAGACGGCCAGTGCAACGCCGGAATTTGCGATGCCAGGAGATTGTATCCCGTCCACAACACGGTCCAGCCGGCGATGATCAGGAAGAAGCCAATGGAACCGACTTTGTTGGTGATGGCGATGGCCAATCGGTCAAGCGTGTTCAGGCTCTTTTCGTAAACCACGTTGACGTTGCGCGAGACGCGCTGTTGCAGGAGTTTGTCAGTGCGTCGCAGGCGACCGAAGGTAGCGCTCAACATCTCCAGCGCCACAGTCGGGTTGTCCTGGATAAAGCGGAGAAAATTCTCGCGCGACAACACCGCGAGGCGCGCGGCTTCGACCACAGTCGCGTCGGCCGAGCGGTGCTTCCCGTCGATGATCGCCATCTCTCCGAAAAAGTCGCCGCGGGCCAACTCCGCCAACACAATCTCCTTTTTGTCTTCGTCGGTGACAGTGATGCGCACGCAGCCCTTTTCGATCAGATACATCGCATCGCCATCGTCGCCGGCCCGAAACAAAGCGGTACCGATGGCCACGTCGCGGGTCCGCAGCAAGCTCCGCAATTCGCGGGCGGCCTCGTCGTCGAGCGAAGCAAACAGCGGCACCGAACGAATCGCATCCAGCGTCATCTCCTGGGGGGTTGGTGTTGACATGGGCTTATCTCTTTGAAGTCAGTAGTTGCTTGTTAGTGGTCGGTGGTCAGTCGTGCTTGAACTTTGTACTTTGAACTTTGTATTTGGTGCTTTGTACTTGGTTGTGTTTTGGGCGCGTCCCAGAGCTAGTCAGCTAAGAAGTCAAAGCTCAAAGTACCAAGCATAAAGTTCAGGCACCACTCAACCGACCACTGACGACTAACCACTGACCACTAACCACTGACCACTAACTACTAACAACCTTTCCATCCTTCATCATGATGATTCGATCGGCGAAGCTGCTGGCCAAATCGTGATCGTGAGTTACCAGCAGGACCGTCAAACCTTCGCGATCGACCATCTCGCGCAGCAACGCCAGCAACTCGCGCGCGCGGGTTGAGTCTAGATTCCCGGTAGGTTCGTCGGCAAGCAAAACCCGCGGCCGGTTCGCCAGGGCGCGGGCGATGGCTACGCGCTGCTGCTCGCCACCGGACAATTCCAACGGGCGATGCTCCATTCGACCAGCGAGGCCAACGCGTGCGAGCAGTTCTTTGGCGCGCTGGCGGCGCTCAGTGCCGCGCACGCCGCCGAACGCCAGGGCCAGCCGCACATTCTCAGCCGCGGTCATCGTGGTAATCAGATTGAAGTTTTGAAAGATCATTCCGACCGAGTCGCGGCGGTAGCGCGCCATTTGTTTCTTCGTCAAAGGCCCCAGCGGGTTTGAGTCGAACAGGACCTCACCGCTCGTAGGCCGATCGAGCCCGCCCAGCAAATTCAGCAGAGTCGATTTGCCCGAGCCCGACGTTCCCTGGATCGCAACAAACTCACCCTCGTCCAGGCTGACGTTGACATGATCAAGAGCAGTTACCAGGTTGGCGCCCATCTGATAGATGCGGGTGACTTCCTGAGTTTGGATCAGAGACATAAGTGGTACAGAACCGCTCGCGGTAGCGAGCGGGTTCAACTACAACAAAGAAGTCTGTTCGTCCGCTGGGAACCCACGCGCTACCGCGCGCGGTTCTGTAACTTAGTCACACGCCACAGCTCGAATTGTTCTTCGTCAAATCCCTTCAGCGGTATTTCAAACCGCGCGGCTGAATATCCTTCGTCCGGATCGTCTAATAGTTCACGCACCTCCGGATCGGAATAAACCGCAGTCGAGATCACCACATCGTCTCCGGTTGATTGTGCTTCGAGGCGCGCTGCCATGTTAACGGTTGAGCCGAAATAATCCAGCCGATCGTTTAGCGTCACCGCAATGCATGGCCCCGTATGCAGTCCGGCTTTGAGGCTCAGCGGCAGCATTCCGTCCGGCGGTTGAGCGAGCCTTTGTTGCGCGTGGAGCATGGCCCGCACGGCCCCGGCCGGGCAACGAAAAACCGCCATAACGGCGTCGCCGATGGTCTTCACCAGGGCGCCATCTTCGTCGGTGATTGCCTGTTTCAGAATATCAAAATGATTCATCACGCGGCCGAACGCCGTGGCATCGCCAATCTCGCGATACATGCGCGTCGAGTCTTTCAAATCGGTAAACAGCACGGTCAGCGTGCCGACTGAAATCTGTTCGCCGGGTCGCAGGGCTTCGGCCGCAAATAGATCGCGAAAGACTTGCAGGGCCGTCACTTCAGCCGCGGTCGCCGCTTCATCGCTCCAGGCGGTGCGTTCCAGGATGAACAACTGCTCCTCCGCGGTCGCGTTTTCAAAACTAACGTCCGCGTCCGTGGCTATCTCCAGCTCCTCGTTGACCCAGCCATTATTCGTCGCTCGCAAGGTAACCTCACCCGCGCCATTCTCGGTCGCGCGCAAATGTTGCCAGCCGGCAATGCTCATCGTGCGCAGACGGTAGCGGCCGGCGTCGAGCGACAAATCGATCGCGCGCGTCGCTTGCGGGGGCAGTAGTTGCTGCGCGGCGACATGCGGCATCACCTGTGGCCCGCCAATGCAAAAGGTGTCGCCCTGAATTTTGCGGATCGAAGCGTTCGGTCGAAACGTCAACTCTACCGACTGTTCGAAGTTCACGTCGAAATCGATGTTGCAGCCCGGGCAATGAACTGTCGAGCCGAGATCTTTCAGCGATCCCAACCCCGGCCCGCCGCGGCACATCGGACAGATCAGGTTCCATTGCAAATCCAGGATTCCCGCGCGCGTCGCGCAGAGGCAGGCTTCCAGGGCTGAACGGCGCGGTTGGTTCCATTGTCGCGCGAGCTCGTAAGGCCTGATGCGTGCCAGCGCAAAATCGTCGGCATTCTCGAGATAGTCCACCAGCAGAGCGACCAATTCTCCGTCGGTGCCCTGCTCTACCATTTTTTCGCTCAACGCCAGCAGGCGCGCGCGGCCGCCGGTAACAAATTCAACCGTGGAAGAAATATTGGCAGCCGTGCTGCCGTGTTTCGCCAGCTCGTCATACTTCTGCAAGGTGCGAGCAAAGTTCCGCGCGCTGAGAATTCCAATTTGAATTGGAATCGCGACAAGCCCGATCGCATTCCTGGGCTTGGCCCAAACCTGGTAGACCAGTTTCGTGCCGAACGGTTGATGAGCAAATGGTGAATCTGTTTCCAGGGCTCGCGGTGTCAAATCAACCATGACGCGCAGCTCGCTGATCGGTCCCTTGCTGTAACGACGAACGACGCCAAACCGCGACGGCCTGGTCCACTCGAACGGTTGTTCTTCCCATTCGACCGGAATGCCAAACGCCGAGAGCCGCAAACGGCGCCGCGCGTTCTTCAGACCTTTGCCTTCGCTCTGCACCATCTGAACCGCGGGCACGCCGGTGTCGCGATTGAAGCGATTCGTGTCTGCTACCAACGGCCAAAGTTGTTCAGGCGACGATTCGAGATCGAATTCCCAAAGGTAATGAAATTCACGGTAGGCCATAAATCCGAGGTCAGAGGGCAGAGGTCAGAAGTCAGAAAATACAAGTCAGTGGTGGGTCAGAAAAGAGTTAGGATTCTTAATCATGCTTCCCAGCATGCGACCGACTTCCTGACAAAGAAGATCTAGTTCAGTATGCTCCTCGCACGTGATGTAGCGACAGGCTTGCGCAAAATCAAGGGACGAGTTGGTTTCGCTATTCTCGCCGTCACAGTCCGTCAGTTTGCTGATGAAGTGCGCCTCGTACCTTCGCTTCGCCCAGGCTTCACGTAGATTCAAACACACGGAACGCGATGACCGGCGAATTTGACTCGTCAAAGCGAACTTCTCCTCCGGCGGAAACCTCTTGCTTAACTCAAAGACTCTCATAGCAAGGTCGTACGCCGCTTTGTAAACGTTCAAATCCTTCGCCGAGCTGATTTGCATACGTTATGCTTTGGGACGCCGACTTGTAACTTCGGCTTTGACATCCGACCTCTGACTTCTGATCTCCGACCTCTCCTTTTCACACTTCTTTGTATTCCGAATCCACATCCTCATCCGAGAATGCCACCCGATAATTCTTTGACTGTACTTGCTTGGTAATTAGCAGATCGTCTTTTCGCTTCAGCAGATCGGCGCGATTGTAGACCGACAATTCAAAGTTGTAGCCGTGCGTGATCGCGTCTTTCGGACAAGCTTCGACGCAGTAGCCGCAAAAAATACACCGCCCATAGTCGATGTTGTAAATCTTCGCGTAACGTTCGTCGACGCCGATCCGTTCCTCGGCCGGACGCGGGTCGTCCGCGGCTTCGATGTAGATGCACTCGGATGGACAGGCAGCCGCGCACAAAAAACAAGCGACGCATTTCTCGCGACCAAGTTCATCTACGTGCAGCAGGTGCTGGCCGCGATAACGCGGCTGAACCGTGACGGGCTCTTCCGGATATTGAACCGTTTGCTTTCGCTTTGGCAGGTACGAAAGGGTGACGCTCATTCCCTGGATGATTGCTTTGGTGGATTGAATTACTTCAGTAATTAAAGACATGTTAGTGATTTCAAATTTCAGATTTCAAATTTCGAAATTCTTGTTATTTTACACCACGCGTCTGGGATGACACAGCTTGCCAACGATGATCACGCCAGACGAATTTGTCGGCAAAGTTGTAGACCTGTGTTCCCGTCGTCGTTTCATTTGTCAACGTGCCATGAACCGTTGCCCGGTCGCCGTCCTGCTCAACGATCAGGTCCTTGATCTCCCATGACTTGATCGAGGTGTCCGGTGCGAGCGAATCAATGTACTCGCGTTTCGTGTGCGAGTTCGCGCCGCCCGTATATTCATCCGCCAGAATTTTCTCGAGCGCTTGCTTGTCCCCTTTTACATTAGCTCGGGCCCAATCACCTTCCAGCCTGGTCAGTTGGCTCAAGACTTCGTCCTCATCGTCCGGCACGTCGTTGGCCTCTTCAGCAGGCGACGCTGGCGGCACAGGCGAAGCGGTCCATGCAGGAGTAGGCGTCGGCTGGGCACGATTGTTGTTTGGCGCGACGCTCAGCATCGCAGGAATGACCATGGCGGCAATCACGATTCCGCCGATGACCAAGACGATCGCGAGAATGCCGACTATCCAGGGCCATACCCGGCGCGGCTTTGGTGGGAGAACGTAGGCTTGCGCCGCAGGCGGATAAAATTGCGACGCGCTGACCGTGGCCTTGCCGGGAAGCTGACCGAAGGTTTGGGTAGGAGGTGGACCGGTATCAGCCGGAGGCACGAACGACGGTGGCGGCGATACGATGGTCTCCTGCGAATCAGCCCGGCCCGCGACATCACGGATCAAAGGCGTCCCGTCTTCCAGACAGAAGCTCAGTGTGTCGTCATCAAATGAACGGTTACAACTTGGACAGCGCTTCATTGAACTTCAATCGTGGCATAAGCCCTTGAGGGAGGGTTCCTAACCTCACCTGCCCTCCCTGACGGTCGGGCTTCTGAAACTTACTTGAACCCACCCATCATCGCCCCAAATCCCCAGACCACAAGTATCAAAACCCAAAAGACAAGGTAAGCTGCCGCGGTAATAATTCCCACCAGGGCAAAAGGCTTGCCCGTGTTTTGATCGGGATTATTCTTGATCTGAGTCAGCGAGACGCCCCCCAGCACGATGGCCGCGATAGAGGTCATCAGTCCGATACTACAACACCACCCAAAGGTGATACTGAAGATGCCGCAAATCATCGATGCGACCGCCAAGCCCTGTTTCGGAGTGGCGTAAGCCGGCGGTGGTGGCGGTTGCCAACCAGGCTGCATCGGCTGGGCCGGCGACATCGGTCCCGAGCCGAACCCACCCGGCGGCGCGTTCCAATTTGCGGGGTTGTTCGGATCAGTGACGCGCGCGCCCTGGTTTGGATAGGGCATGGGTGGCGGCGCCGGCGCCATCATGGTAGGGGGCGGCTCATTCTTTGAGACTGAGTCCTCAACCAAAGTGGCGCCGTCCTGAGTACAAAAACTCAGCCAGCCTTCGGAGAATGTCTGGTTACAAGTTGGGCAGCGTTTCATCTTGGGGAAGACTTCCTTTGTTAGTTGTCAGTAGTTCGTCTGATGAACTTTGGACTTGGTGCTTGGTACTTAGTTGTGTCATCAGTGTTGCGTTGCGCCGCGTCTCAGACTCCTTAGCTGGAAGTCAAAGCACGAAGTACTAAATACAAAGTTCAAGCACGACTCAACTGACCACTGATCGGCTTCTATGTTATTTCCAGTCGATTAAAGAAGTACGCAATTTCGATCGCGGCGTTCTCGTCAGAATCCGACCCGTGGGTAGCATTCTCTCCAACTGAGCCGCCGAACTCTTTGCGAATGGTTCCGGCTTCGGCTTTCGCCGGATCAGTTGCCCCCATCAAATCGCGCCAGGCCTTCACGGCGGCGTCTTTTTCCAGCACCATTACGACGCAAGGCGCGCTCGACATGAATTCGGTCAAGCCTTCAAAGAACGGCTTGCCGCGGTGCACATCATAGAAGCCTTCAGCCTGTTGGCGCGACTGTTGAATCATTTTCATGGCCCGGATGCGAAAGCCGCCCGCGATAATTCGATCAATTATTTTTCCCGTGTTGCCCGCGCTGACCGCGTCGGGCTTGATGATTGCAAAGGTTAGGTTACCTGCTTGTTCTGCCATTGTTCCTCGCAAAAATTTTATTCGGCAATTCTTCTAAAGTCTTCTGGTCTTCTTTCGAGTGGTTCTTTCCTCAGCCTTGTCTTTTGCTTGCAAGGCCGGTCATTATCCTTAACCTCCAGGACGAAGTCGAGTGGTCTTTGTCTCGCTGAGTTAACCACTCTAAACAAATCGACGTGCCGGGGACAGAATCCAGCGGCGTTCGCTTCGATGCTGTACCTGGCCGGAGGCAGTTCGAATTTATAGCCTTCCTCGCTGGTCATGGTTTTGTAGACCCTGGTTTCACTCTGAGCTACTACTTCACTAAAAATGATCACCGCATGATTGGTGTCATAGACCTTACCAGTAAGGATGACTTTTCTTGCTTCTGATTCAGACGAACGGACCCTGTCGGCAAAGACCGCGCTGCCCAGGACTAATGCAAACGAAAGAAATAGTAAGAAACGTGTCATCGTCGTAGCGAATCCAAAATCCAAAACTTGTTACAGAACCGCGAGCGGTAGCGACCGGATGCGAAGCTCAACCAAAAAGTTGAGAGAAAACATTTGGAATCCCGAGTCACTAAGAGCAAGTTGCGCCTGGCATCCGGTCGCTACCGCTCGCGGTTCTGTAACGAACGCCGCTGTAGAACTGACCTACTACGGGTTGCTATTGGTCAATCAAAGCTTTCAATTCTTCACCGCGGTTATGTGGCCCGCCGCCGGCACTCTTTGAGTAACAGCAGACAGGAGATAGCACATACCCGGGTCGCTCGGATTATATGTGCCTGGGCTGATCCATGTTGCGGCTTTGCAGTTCGCATTGCCCGCGCAGTCCGCCTCGCACAGCCCAAAGCTCGTCCGCTGATAATAAGTAATTCGGGATCCATTTAAGCTCATGTTGTTCAGCACAGTGAACGTCGGTTTCGGACGCGGCGTCGGCGCGGGCATGGCAGGAGGCTTGGGCGTCACGGTTGATTTCTCGAGAGGCGTCAGAGGTCTGTCGGCCTCTCCCATCGATCTGTTGGCCTGTTCCATCGAGACCGGCGGCGGAGAAGCAACGATACTCGGAGCGGGCGTCGACAGCGGATTTTTGCTGCTTACGTCCCTGCCGCCGCCCCGTGTCATCAGCCAGGCGATCAGAACACCGGAACCCGCCAGGACTAAAACGATCGCAAAGACCCAGGGCAAGACACTTCTTGGTGATTCATCGCGATCAGCAGCACCTCGACCAGGCGTCCTCCGATACGGTTCTGGTTGAGCGACAATAGTTGACTGCGCCGTGGGCGGAGTTGGCCTTGGGCTGGCGACTGTTGGGCCCAGAGGTGGCAGATTCCAGGTGGCATTGGTATCAAAGGCGCCACCTTCTCGCACCAGCCTCGATCCGTCGTCGAGACAAAACACCAGCGACTCGTCTTCGTAAGTTCTACGGCAAGCGGGACAGGTTTTCATTGATGTTCTGATGATGAAAAAGAATTCATGAATCGCTGATTAGATCGGTATTTTTCGAGCGCATCAAACACGAAAGTGGTTGCCGCCGGCTGTTTGGAGTTCCGCCTTCAGGCGGTCTCATGAATGGAAAGTAAGACCGCCTGAAGGCGGTACTCCGAACCAAAGCGCCGCCGGACGGCAACTTTGGGCGGAAGATCCCAACCGCCAGCGGTACTAATTCCGTCTCATGCTATCGGAATACCAAAATCCGTTATCAATTCGCGCCGGACTGCCAAGACCTATTGTGCCAAAGCTTCCTTCATCGCCGAGCCGATATCCGCCGGCGACTTCACGACATGAATCCCTGCTTTTGTTAGCGCTGCCATTTTTTCGGCGGCAGTTCCCTTCCCGCCTGCGATGATGGCTCCGGCGTGGCCCATGCGTCGTCCCGGCGGCGCGGTCTGTCCGGCAATAAAGGCGACGATTGGCTTGGTCACGTACTCTTTCGCGAATGCGGCGGCTTCTTCTTCAGCCGTCCCGCCAATCTCACCAATCATCACGATGCCATCAGTCTCACTATCGTCCTGAAATAATTTGAGAGCATCGACATGCGTCGTGCCTACAATCGGATCACCGCCAATCCCAATCGCGCTCGACTGACCCAAGCCCAGGTGCGTCAACTGGCCCACTGCTTCATAAGTCAGCGTGCCTGAGCGCGAAACTACGCCTACGCGACCTTCACGATGGATGTGGCCGGGCATGATACCGATCTTGCATTTGCCGGGCGAGATAATTCCCGGACAGTTGGGTCCAATCAGACGAGTCTGTTTCCCGGACAAGTAAGCCTTGACCTTGACCATGTCCAGAGTAGGAATGCCCTCGGTGATGCAAACGACGACTGGAATTCCCGCATCGGCTGCTTCCATGATTGCATCAGCGGCAAACGCCGGCGGCACGTAAATCACGGACGCGTTCGCGCCGGCTTCTTTGACTGCGTCGGCGACCGTGTTGAAAACGGGAATGGCTTCGTGGGTTGTGCCGCCTTTGCCGGGCGTCACCCCGCCGACGATGTTGGTTCCATACTCAACCATCTGCTTTGTATGGAACGTGCCTTCTTTGCCGGTGATGCCCTGGACGACCAGGCGCGTGGATTTATCAACGAGGATGCTCATGAGTTAGACGGCAAACGATCAGTAATCAGTGATTTAGTGTTGAAGATAACGAGCGCGCAGTATAGCAACTGCGGAAAGAACCCACAAAGAAGCGTTACTCACTGAAGAATGGAACCTCAATCTCGTTACGGCTCGGAGGATCGGGGAGCTCAATCTCTTCCGGGTTAAGGCTCTGGCGGTCACGACCGAAATAAGTGTCGGTCATATGCACTAGACAACCGTCGCAAAACCTAACGAGGCATAGCGAAATCTCAGTCACTTGTTTCATGAGTTTGGCATTAGCGCCTTGAAAATTTCCTGGCTCGATTGCGTCGAGCATTGCCTTGGCGGAGATAGTTTCAGACATCTGGTAGAAGACATTTGCTTCCACTTCCCCCGCATAGATCCTAAGTTTGTCCGACTCATCTACAGCCGTGAGCTGCTTCTCAATCCTGGAAGGATCATAGTGAAATGCAAATCTGTTACGAACCATATTAATGAGATTCTTCTTTGTCGCGAAATATTCCTCCAATGCTCGAAAAGCATATTTTGGCTTCTCAGGTAGAAAACCCTCGATCGCGATCCGAACTGCACCAACGTAGGACAATTTGAGTAACTGCCAGCCCTCCCAAACTTTTCCCGCCAGCATTCTCGTTATAAGAAACGTTTGCGCTACTTGCACGTCAATGAGAATTGGATTGTCTGAAGGTTTGTTGATAGACCATTTTAAGAATTTCGTGAGCACCATTAATTCATTTCGAAGATGCCCGACATGGATGTAGAAGGCTTTTTCTGCCCCCGGTATGGCATCAAGCTTATGCTTGTGGATAGGCATGACGTAAAGCTTCATTAGAGTCTCTTCAGATCGATATGACCATCCTCAAAGCGCAACACAAATACTTGAACGCGATCAATCCCAATAAGAAAGCGACAAAGGCGCGAATTGTAATAGCCTGGGCCAACGGCCCAGGTACGTGTGACTAACAGAAGCCTAGCGCTGAAAGCGCGGAATGCAAATCAATCCCAAACATAACGCTCGTCGTAATCCACCTGGTAGCGTTTGAGAAACTTTCGATACTCATCCTGAAACGTCACCCGACTATGATGCTTTTTCTGGCCTCGGATGTAACGCCTGAGAGTTTCTACATTTGATTGACCGATTGAGAAAGCGCCGTAGCCTGCCTGCCAGTGAAAGTTTCTGAACTCCCGCCCCTTTCTTTTGATCCATTTCGATGATTCTGTTTTAACTTCTTCCACCAAATCGGCAACCGTGATGACTCGGCCGAGAGAAAAGAGAATATGCAGATGATCACTCGTGCCATCGATTGTAAGTGAGGGCGACTTCAGTTCGCGGAAAACTTTGGCCATGTAGGGATGTAATTCTGTTTCGATCGCGGGCGTAATGAACGGCTCGCGGTTCTTTGTGCTGAAGACCAGATGGATGAGAATCGCTGATAAAGATTGGGACATAGGAGCCTCCAAAACTTACAAACTATTTCGCGCTTTCAGCGCTTGGCACTTTCCGGTAACACAGATCCTGGGCCGTTGGCCCAGGCTTTTACATTTCGCGCCTTTGGCGCTTCGCGATTGTAAACGTTTATTGGAAGGGATGGTTTGTAAGGATTATTGCATGACCAGTTCATCGGTCACGGCCCACGATGCGGCAGCTACGCCAACTCAAACTTCTCGCCGTACTGTGGCACTTCAATCTGCCACCCGAAACGATCGCGCAGGTGACCGGCCATCGCATCTGCGGCATCGGGCTCGCCGTGGGTGATGAACACCTTGCGCGGCGGTGCCGGCATGTCTGCGAGCCAACGCACTACTTCTTTCCAATCCGCGTGCGCGGAAAAGCCTCCGATCTTTTCTATCTGACAATGCACGGGAATCCATTGGCCCAGAACCTTCACTTGCTTTTCGCCATCAGCCACGCGCCGGCCGAGCGTGCCCGCCGCCTGATAGCCGACAAAAACCACTATGGCATTTTCGTCGGGAAGAAGTCGCAAAGCGTGATGAAGAATGCGCCCGCCACTCATCATCCCCGACGCGGCGATAATTATTCGCGCACCTTCGGCTTTGTTCAGACGCTTCGACTCTTCCCTCGTGCTGGCGGCAATCATCGAATGCGTGCGCAGCGGTGTCGGAGTTATCTTGAGGGCAGCCGCGTATTCCTCGTCGTGCTCTTCGGTCGGCCGCGCATATGCCTGCGTCGCGGCCGCGGCCATCGGCGAGTCGACCGAAACCGGTAAAATTGGAATTCGCTTTTCTTCCTCAAGCTCGCGAATCAAGTAGACAATTTCCTGCGCGCGGCCAACCGCAAACGCCGGGATCAGAATCGCGCTGTTATGGGCCGCAGCTGCTTTGATAATTCGTTCGAGGGCGTCCTTCGGTTCTTCAATGTCGTGCAGCCGGTTGCCATACGTTGATTCGACCAGCAGGTAGTCGCACGCTGGTGGCGCAACTGGATCGCGAATTATTGGTTGATCGTACTTACCGAGGTCGCCCGAGAAAAGTATTGTCCGGCCCTGCCGATCATCACCGGCGGCGGCGACCTGCACCAGCACGTGGCTCGAACCGAGAATGTGTCCGGCCATGCGAAACTCTGCCTGAATTCCTTTCACGACTCGAAACGGCTCGCCGGTATTCTTAACGACCTGAAGCAGCTTAAGCGCTTCGCGGGCGTCCTGTTCGGTGTAGAGCGGCATCGCCGGCAGGTGCTTCGTAATCTTGTGCCGGTTGCGATAGTCGGCTTCTTCTTCCTGCAAGCGCGCCGAGTCCGGCAGGAGAATTTTCAGCAAGTCCGCCGTCCCGCGCGAGCAGTAAACCGGACCGCGAAAACCCTGACGAACAAAACGCGGCAGGTAACCCGTGTGGTCGATATGCGCGTGCGTGAGAACCACCGCATCGACTGACGTGGCATTGAAAGGTGGCTCTTGCCAGTTGCGCTCGCGCAACTCGCGCACGCCCTGGAACAAACCACAGTCGACCAGCACGCGCGCGCGGTCGGCCTCGATCAGATACTTCGATCCGGTAACAGTACCCGCCGCACCCCAAAATGAAATTGACGCCATGATTTTCGATTCAGTCTATCGTAACGAAGTCAGAACCGGGAGCGGTACTGACTTCATCACGCGTTTTGGGCTTTCCAGCAGAGCGCTCCTCGCTTATCATTCCGATCCGAAAGGTCTCAGGACAAACTGATCAATGAAAAAATCAAACCTCCGCTTCAACTTCTTAATTGCATTACTAAGCGCGGCTCTTTGCGCCACAACGGCGCAGAGTTTGGCGCCCATACGTTCGCAGAATCACGCGCGCACCACAACCACCTTCGTCCAATACGACGATCCGTATTCCGATTATCGCAACGCTCGTTATTCAAACGCCGGCTTGTTGAGCGAGCGCGACGAGATCAAGTTGGGCACCCAGCTTCACCGCGAAGTTACCAAGAAATATAACCTGACTGAAGTAGGACTCGACCGCGTGGACCGAATCGGTCAACGCTGCGCCCGGGCCAGCCTGCGTCCAAACATGCTCTACAAGTTCCATGTTATTCAGAGTCGTGAAATCAATGGCTTCTCAATTCCCGGTGGCCACATTTACATCACGACCGCCATGTTGAAGTTGGCCAACGACAACGAACTCGCCTCGGTACTCGCTCATGAAGTCGGTCACGTGGTCGCGCGGCACAGTCTGAAAACGCTGAAGCAGTCGCAGGAGTACGACGAGATCGCAAAGTCAATCGGAGAACTCACCGGAGTCGCCGGCGACGTCGCACGCGATCTCGGAGTGGCGCTCGGACAGGTGGTCGGCGGAGGTCTGCTGACGATTCACACTCGCGATGAAGAGCGCGAAGCGGATTTTCTCGGCGTGCGCACGATGGCCAAGGCAGGGTTCGATCCGCAAGGCATGGTCACGATGTTTCAGAAGTTACTGCGGATCGAGAATGAACATTCAGATCTGCTGGGAAGCCTCTTCTCGGATCACCCGGATGCGCAGGAGCGAATTGATAGTACGAGGTACGAGATCGCGCGCATGAAGCGGCGATAAGAATCAAGCCACAAAAGGCAGGCGGGTTTAGCACATCACCCTAGCCCGGAAATCCCTTCTGTGCTTTTTGTGCCTTCTTGGGGCTCGTTCTTCCGCCGCGCGCCAAAGAAAACAATCACCGCCGGAACCAACAAGCCCAGATTTCTCAAAGCCGTCTTCAAACCCAACTGGCTGCCGATAATCCCACCAAAACAGCCGCACTCCAACGGATCGCCATGCAAGACGTAAACGTAATAGAGCGCAAAGCCACTGAAACCGATCAGCAGTAACGCCGCCAGCAACGCCCCCAGGCGCACGGTGCGCGGAATAATCAGCAAGCCCGCGGCGATTACTTCCGCGGCGATCACGCCCATCGTCACCGGCCAACGCCAACGCCCGTAGTTGTTCGAGACCGAAGTTAGCAGTTCCGCGACGTTGCCGGAGAATGTTTTGAGGATTGCCAGCTTTGCGCCGGCGGTGAAAAGGAAAAGCGCCGCCAGACCGAAGCGACAGAGGTGGACCAGTACGAGAAGGATTACGCGAAGTATTTTGCGAGAATTCATCGGTATTAGTCGAAGAAAGGACTTGCGGCTCTGCCGCTTGATGTGCGGAAAGGCTCCGCCTTTCCGATGATCTCTTTATTGATTTGGGAGGCTATGCCTCCAATGCCGGCCGGAGGCGCAGCCTCCCGATAATTTTCTTGCAAGACCGGAAAAGCTGAGCCTTTCCGCACATCAGGCGGCACAGCCGCAACCTGCTACGCCGCCAGCGCTACAACCTTCTCCGCCGCGTCTTTCATTCCGTCGGCGACAGTGAAACCCAGGTCCGATTCACGAATCACGCGCTGGCCTTCTTCAACATTCGTGCCTTCCAGTCGCACTACGACCGGAACCTTCACTCCGAGGTTCCTGGCCGCGCCCACCACGCCGCGCGCCACCATGTCGCAGCGAACGATGCCGCCAAAAATATTAATCAGCACTGCCCGCACGTTTGGATCGGCCAGCAGGATTCGGAACGCGGCTTCGACGCGCTCCTGTGAAGCACCGCCGCCGACGTCGAGAAAGTTTGCCGGCTCGCCGCCCGCGAGTTTGATGATATCCATCGTGGCCATCGCCAGACCTGCGCCGTTGACCATGCAGGCGATGTTGCCATCCAGCTTGATATAGTTGAGATCGAACCTGGAAGCTTCAATCTCCGACGGATCTTCTTCGTTCAAATCGCGCAGATCGAGAAACTCTTTGTGACGAAACAGCGCGTTGTCGTCAAAGTTCACTTTCGCATCCAGCGCAATCAGCCGATTATCTTTCGTCAACAGGAACGGATTGATCTCCATCAGGGATGCGTCCATCGATTCATAAGCCGTGTAAAGCGACTGCATGAACTTTACCGCTTGCGCCACCAGCTCGGCGGGCAGCCCCAGCGCAAACGCCAGCTTGCGTGCCTGAAAAGCGCGAAACCCCACGGCCGGATCGATCGTTTCCTTGAAAATCTTTTCCGGAGTCTTCGCCGCAACTTCCTCAATGTCCATGCCGCCGGCGGCCGAAGCCATAAATACCGGACGTCCGCTCGCTCGATCCAAAACGATGCCGAGATAGAACTCCTTGTCGATCGGCAGACCCTCCTCGATCAGGAGCACGCGAACTTCTTTGCCTTCCGGCCCGGTCTGGTGCGTGATCAGGTTCATGCCGAGAATCTGCTTCGCTATCTCTCGGGCTTCGTCCGGATTCTTTGCCAGCTTGACGCCGCCGCCTTTGCCACGGCCGCCCGCATGTATTTGTGCCTTGACGACCACCGGCGTGCAGGCCAGTTCCTCCGCCGCGCGAAAAGCTTCATCGACCGAGTGGGCGACAATCCCGCGCGGCACGGGCACGCCGAACTTTCTTAACAGTTCCTTCGCTTGATATTCATGAATTTTCATTAATGGCCTCGAGTAGCCCTGTCAGAAGCGCCTGCGGTAGCGGGCGGTTGATCCGTCGCACGGATCAGTGTGGGTTACCAAAATCCAACCGCCCGCTACCGCAGGCGGTTCTGACTGTTTGAGCGAAAGGAGTTTAGCGGTACAAAACAGATGACTGCAAGCGGTCAACGGGAGCAGAATGTCTCCATTCTGCGGCAGGAGGCTTCGAATGAGCGACGTAATAGTTTCATCTCTCTCAAGCTTGAAGAACGAAGTTCGATATGGCGTCGATCACAAATTCATTACCGATGAACCGATCGAGGCTGGCGGCGAGGATGCAGGGCCGGATCCTTACACGCTGATCCTCGCCGCGCTTGGCAGTTGCATTTCCATGACTGTCACGCTGTACGCGCGGAGAAAGAACTGGCCGCTGGAGCGAGTTATTGTGCGCCTTCGTCAGGGTAGGGTTCACGCGGCCGATTGCCGGGATTGTAAGAATGCAACCGAAGGATACATCCACCGGATCGAGCGTTCGGTAACCTTCGAAGGAGACTTAAGTGAAGAGCAGCGGGCGCGCTTGGAGGAGATTTCCCACAAGTGCCCCGTTCACAAGACACTCTCTTCCGAGATCGTGATCAGCGAAATGAAGGATGAAGCAGCAGAACGAGGTGATGGCGAACTTCAACCGAAACACAATTGATCGTCGTTCCTTTCTCAAAACGGCTACTCCGTTTGCACTCGGCGTCTGCTCTCTCGCGCGCGGGCAGGTTCCGGTCGAACGCGGACGCTTTAGCGAAGCGGAAGTTCCGCGAGCTCAGGAGCAATTGCTCAAGCTGGTCAACGCCGAACGCCTCAGGGCGGGACTCAGTCAATTAGAGCTCGACGATTTGGCTTGCAAGGTGGCGAGTGAGCACGCCCGCGACATGGCCAGAGGTGGATTTCTCAGTCACTGGGGCAGCGATGGCCGCAAATTTTATCATCGCTATTCCTTCGCCGGCGGAACTGATGCCGGGCAGGAGAATGCTTCGGCGGCAGAATACATTCAATCGCTAACTCCGACAGCGGTCATCCAGGACTTGCGGGACATGCATGTCTCGATGCTTGAAGAAAAACCTCCTTACGACGGCCATCGGAAAACGATTCTTGATCCTTTCCACACGCATGTCGGATTCGGGATCGCTTTGCAGGAACACAGCCTCAGGCTCGACGAACTTTATCTGGCGCGGTACGTTCGGATGGATCCAATCTCGCGCCGGGCTAAAGCGAAATCGAAAGTAGTCCTGACCGGGAACCTGCTCAACCCAAAACATTTTCTTAATCAGGTTGACGTTTACTATGAAGCTCTGCCCAAGCCGCCGGATCGCGACTGGTTGCGAACACCGCGGCCGGTTTCATTGCCCGACACTTACAAAACTCTGCGTCCGAAGGCCCTGCCCGGCACGACCTACCCGGATGGAAGCCGGGGAGATTTTGATTGGTGGCACGATGGCAGATTTCGCGTTACGGCAAATCTTTTCAATGACCAAACGGGCATCTACACGATCGTCTTCTGGATCAGACGGGTGCCGACTGATAAGGGTTTTCCAGGAGCTGAGGTTTGCATCCTCGGTGAATGAAGCGAGCGGGTCAGAAGCCCGACCGTAAGGGAGGGCTACCGCAAGTACACGCGATGAGAACAGCGGCGGCGAACCGTCTTGAAAACCGAGACGCGAGCACGTCGAGCGTTGCCCTTGCTTACGCGCGGGCTTCTGACACAAACTCCTACACTGGAATCCAGGAACCCACAATGAAAATTAGCTCAAGGTTGATTGGCCTTTACCTAATCGCTGCAATATCTGTCTCGATCGTTTGCGCCCAGCAACCTGTTAGCAAGACGCAGCTTGCCACGCAGGTCCGGGCCGAATTTCTACACGCGTGGAATGGCTACAAGAAGTTTGCGTGGGGTCATGATGATCTAAAGCCGCTCAGCAAAACTTATCACGACTGGTACGCCGAGCCGCTGTTGATGACACCGGTCGATGCGCTCGACACGATGATCCTGATGGGTCTGAAAACTGAGGCGAAGACCACGCGAGAGTATGTCGCCAGGAATCTTTCTTTCGACAAAGACATCGAGGTGCAGAATTTCGAGATCACGATTCGTCTGCTCGGTGGTTTGCTCTCGAGTTATCAACTGACCGGCGATCAACGCCTGTTGAATCTCGCGCAAGATTTGGGTAACCGTCTGCTCCCGGTCTTTAACTCGCCAACGGGTCTCCCTTATCGTTATGTCAATCTTAAGACCGGCAAGGTGCGCGGCAACGTAACGAATCCGGCGGAAGCAGGGACTCTGTTGATTGAGTTTGGCACGCTCAGCAAACTTACACACAAACCAGTTTATTTTAACAAAGCGAAACACGCGCTGGTTGAAATCTACAATCGCCGCTCGCCGATTGGCCTTGTCGGAACGTGGATTAATGTCGAGACTGGACAATGGACCGACACGGACAGTCACATCAGCGGGGCGATTGATAGTTACTACGAGTATCTGCTGAAGTGCGCGATTCTCTTTGACGATCAGGATTGCCGGCGCATGTGGAACGACAGCATCACGGCCATCAATAGCTATCTGCGCGATGAAACAAAAGGCAGGATGAAACCCGAGTTGTGGTACGGGCATGCCGATATGAACACCGGCACTCGAACCGCTGCCACCTACGGCGCTTTGGACGCGTTCTTCCCGGCGGTCCTGGCATTGTCGGGAGATCTGAATCGCGCAAGTCTGCTGCAAGAGTCTTCGTACAGGATGTGGACGAAACACGGAATCGAACCGGAAGAATTCAACTATCAGACAATGGAAGTCGTTTCGCCCGGCTATCCTCTGCGGCCGGAGATCGTCGAATCGACGTATTATCTTTATCGCTACGCGGCGGAGAAGCAGGCCCCGTTTAGACGAGGGACTCGTCGCTCGCGGGCGGCACAAGTGCCTCTAAACGAATCGAGGCAGAAGCTCGACCGGGAGCATTATCAGCGAATGGGCCAGATGATGTTCCGCGACTTCGTCAAGTTTTGCCGCACGGAGGAAGGCTACGCAGCGCTGAAGAGCGTCGTAACGAAAGAGCAAACTGACTCGATGCAAAGCTTCGTCTTCGCCGAGACCTTCAAATACTTCTATCTTTTATTCGCTCCGGCCAGGACACTGGACTTTGATAAAGTCATCTTCAACACTGAAGCTCATCCCATTCGACGTTTTGGCGGCGATGCGCTCTCGACGACGAGGCCTATTGTCAGAACCAACAACTCATTACCTAAGCATTAATTGAAGATTCCTTCCGAGGCGGAGGTTTGCATGCTGAAGATACTCGAATCCCTGGGGAGCATTTGGAGCTGGGTTGAGGGAAAACTGCTGTGGGGTCTGGTGCTGTTCACCGTCTACGTGAGCATTATCCTGTTTCTGCGGATGCGCAAGGCAATCGTGTTTGACCCCTGGATGAATCTATCCCAGGAGACCCCGCCCGATCTAGGGAAAGGCCTCGCTGATTTGCTGCTCTTTAAGATTCGAGAGATTCAAAATATCCATCAGAAATGCATCGGGCAAATAGGTCTCTGGACTCCATACCATGACGTTCCCGTTTTCCAGCAAGACCTGGATGAAGATCTTCGGTTGTTATCATCCTTCGATCTGGGAAGCGGCGGAGAGAAGACTGGCAAAGTCATGATGTTCCTATTCCGGCTTATTCGTTTGATGTTTCAGCCGACCAAGCTGAAAGGAAGCATTCACCAGTACGGCAATGACGTCCTGCTCCAGGTCACCTTGGAACGTTTCAAGAACCAAGCTTCCGGTCCGAGGGGAACGCAAGTATGGTACGCCAAAGGAAAGAGCGCGGCGCCGGAGCAGTTCCCGGAGCTGGTCGAAGAGATTGCATATCAGATTTACGTCGAACTCGTCGGGTCTAGTCTTTTCAAATCGTGGCGGAGTTTTCGTGACTACACTAATGGTCTGGAGCATTATCTGGCACATAAGGACATCGGGAAGAAAAAGGATCTGGCCGCCGCCCAAAGTCTCTATCAAAAGGCGCTTGATGAAGAACCAAACAACCCGGCGGTCTGCTATAACCTCGGAGTCCTTAAGTATTTCAGCTACGAGCAGGAAGAAAACGAAGAGGCGATTGAGTATTTCCGCGAGGCGGTATTGTCCGGGGACCCCGATCTAAGGGTGCGGGCCCATAGCGGCCTGGCGAATGCGCTGGTCCAGCAATATTCCCGATATTGCGCGGGAGATGCTAACACCCCCGGGGAAGCTATCCTTCACGCCGAACAAGCCATAGCGATTGATCCCTCGTCTGATGTGGCAAATAAGGCTTTGGGGTTCGCATATCACCAGCAAAGCGAAGTTGACGGCCTCAACGAACACACAGCGAATCAATACCGGGAGCTGGCCAAAACGCATTACGAAAAAGCATTCACCAGGAACCCAAAATACTATGAGGCCTACAACAATCTGGGCAATCTTTATCTTGGATGGGCCGACAAGCCGCCGAAGGGAAAGCGGGCTGAGCGTCTGGCAAAAGCGATTAAGATGTGCGAAAGGGCGTTGGGGGTCGAGCCTACTTACCGTCTCGCTTACGATAACATCGGCAACGCTTACTTCAAGCTGAAAAACTTCTGTGAGGCAGAGCGTTATTACAAGCTTGCGTTGCAGTACTATCCCGGGTATCCGGAAGCGATCAACGATTTGGCAATGCTCTACCTGACCGCGGGTTTTCCCGATAGGAACTTCAGCCAGGCACTAACTCTCCACAATCAAGCCCTGTCCAAGCCTAAATTGAAAGAAACGCAAAAGAAAAAGCTGTGCAGAGCCTTTCATAAGAGCATCAACTCGGAACCTGGGAGCCCCGATCAGTTCAAACTGAATCCGCGGTTGGTGGAGTCGCTTCAGAAATCCGACTGTAGTTGTGTCCCGGCGGTTTGAAGAACGTGACATCAGGCAGCGAGGCCGTCTGACAGACCGGAAGGTTAACACTTGCCCGTCGCGGAACGTCTATGCTGCGGACAGAGCTTTAGGTCGTCGCTTGATTCCGGTATTCTTAGCCGACACACGCGCCGGGTCCGTTGCTTTCGGACTGCCGGCAAAACAGCACTCTCTCCTCATAAAGAAGTAGGCAGCGACACATCGACGCCGATCCGGCTATCGCGGCGCTGCTAGACGTGGATTCTTGGAGAGAGCTCATGAAAAACAGAAACCCGACTCTGCCATTTCTTCTCTTACTTTCCTTTCCCGTTCTGCTTTCGCTGGCCTTCGTCTTCCTGTCGCTGCGCGTCGCTTGCCAGACGCGCGAGCGACGAGTCAACACGTCTACGCCCACCAGCAACGACGATGCGGGCAGGATGCCCGCGCTCCCGGCGTCGGAGGTCGTCAAGGTTGATGTCGATCTGGTTACTGTGGATGCGCTGGTGCTGCAAAAACAGACCGCGCGGGTTGTGGGTGGATTAAGAAGGGAAGACTTTGTCCTTTTTGAAGACGGAGCCAAACAGGAGATCACGCACTTTAGCCAGGACAGCCTGCCGCTGTCTGTCCTGTTGCTAATCGATCGGGGTGGCTGTCTCGATCCATTCAACGCGCAAGTGCATCGCGCCGCCAGTGACGCTATCGCCCGGCTGAAGCCGTCGGATGAAGTCGCGGTGATGACGTATCACGACACGACCCGTTTGCTACAGGGCTTCACTCGTAATCGCTCTTTGATCGACGACGCGCTGAATCGCATTCCGGCTCACGATGAACAGGCTGACCACTGTCTCAACACGCTCTTCTTTGACGCCGCGAATTACATGATCAAGGCCAGCAATCCGGTCGGCCGCCGGGTGGTGATTGCCATTACCGGCGTCACCCGCAACTTTGATTGTCCTAACAGCCCGTCGGGCAAATCGGCGGCCCAGGCGATCTATGAATCGGGCAGCGTCGTGTGCGGCATCATTCCAAAAACCGACGGTCAGGGAATTGAAAACGGCGTAATGATCTGGGCGACGCGAATTGGCAAGTTGTCAGGCACCAGCTATCTCGATATTCAAACTCTGGCCAACGAGACCGGTGGCGAAGTCCTTGCGGACAAACCGGAAAACCTCAACACGACATTTCAAACGCTGATGGATCATCTGCGCAGCCGCTACAATCTAGCGTTCGTCTCTTCAAATAAGAAGCGCGACGGCACCACTCGCAAATTGAAAATTGATGTGACCGCGCCGGCGGCTCAGAAGTCGCAGGGAAAGCTGGTGGTCAAAGCCCGGAGAACTTATGTAGCGCCGCGAAGGTGAGCTGTCCAGGCCAGCCCTGCAAGAGCCAGCATGCAAACCGAGGGCAGCGGTCGCCCTTTCATGAATCGCTTGTCGAGACTGAATTGGGTATCATTCGTTCAAGCAGAAGAAAGGTGACAATGCGGCCCAAGCTCAAACTCACGAATAATCTATTTGGTTTGATTCTCTTCGTCCTGCTCTCGTCGCTACCGGCGGCCGCACAAAGCGTGCGCGTCGAGGTGGCCAAGCACGCGAACAAAATTCCCCGGGCGTGCCGGTCAGTCATCCCAGCTTCAATCCCTGTTTCGATCAACGATCCGATCGACGTGCCGGCCTTAGTGAAAGAAGCTCGCTGCAAAGGGGCAGGCGACATGCTGAGTGATTACACGTATGTAATGCGTGTCAGCCATCGTGAAAAAGAGAAGAAAGGAAATATCAAAGAGGATACGACAACTTACGAGGTCTTTATCCCGACTCTGAAGAGTGGCATGCATACAAAAGGCATCCTGCTGGAAACAAGTCGCAATGGCGTTCCAGTGCCGGCTGCTGAACTGGAAAAAGAGCGAGTGAAGACAGGTGAGCACCTGGAGAAAGAAGAAAACAAGATCGCTCAGGCCGACGCGCCGGCAGCCGCTCCGGAAAATTCACCGGAGGTGAAGGGTTTGCTCCCGCTGGGAACGTACAATCGCAGCTCGATCAACCGAAGTTCGTTCGGCTCCCGGACTGGGGGCGCCTCGCTCTCGGCCGCTGACTTTCTGACGAACTGCGATTTGACGCTCCTCAGACGCGAACCGAAGGACGGGCGCGAAGTTTTAGTTTTCCGTTTCACGCCGCGCCCGGATGCACAGTACGACGTCAACAATAAGTACATGGCGCAACTTACCGGCGAGATTTGGATCGACGCGACCGACCGCATCGTGACCCGACTCGCCGGTTGGCCCCGGGATCTGAAAGGACCAACTGAGTCTCTACCTGCACTAACTCAGACGCCGCCCGCGGTGTACTTCGAAATGATGCGCTTACGCGAAGGAATCTGGTTACCGCGGGTATTTCGCATAAATGGAATGGACTACCCCACGCTTTTTGATCACGTAACTAGCGACAGAACCTCGACCTATAGTGACTACATCCGCTTTACCACTGAAGTGAACGACGTAAAGGTGAATCCCTGAGATCGGTTTTCGGCGCTGCCGGGCGCACACGAGAAAAGTTGAATGCGACTGAGTAATCTGCCCAAAATCATTCTCCCGGCGCTGCTATCTGTGCCGGCATTCGCCCAAAGCATGCGAGTCGAAGTAGGAAAGCGCGCCACCACAATTCCCAAATCCTGCGAGTCCGTCATGCCTGCTTCCATCGAAGGCCCGATCGACATACGGGCTTTGAGAATGGAAGCGATCTGCAAAGGCGCCGGCGACATGCTGATCGAATACACCTACGTGATGCATGTCAACGCCCGCGAGAAAGACAAGAAAGGAAACACGAAAGTAGAAACCACGACCTACGAAGTCTTCATTCCGACCCTGAAAAGCGGGATGCACGCGAGAGGAATCCTGCTGGTGACAAATCACAACGGCGTGCCCGTGCCGCCGGACGAACTGGAAAAAGAACGTCTCAGGACAGGCGAACGTCTGGAAAGAGAAGAGAACAAAATCGCGCGGGCCGACGCGGCGCCTGCCGCGGAAGGAGAGCAGCCGAAGGGCATGTTGCCGATCGGAATGTATACTCACACAGCTTTTAACCGCTCAGCGTTCGGCATCCGGCGTGGGGGCGTCGCGTTCGCCGTCGACGATTTTCTGGAGACTTGCGACCTAACGCTGCTGCGGCGTGAAGACAAGGACGGTCGCGAGGTGCTTGTCTTTCGATTAACGCCTGAAGCAGAGGCCCAGTTCGGGCCCAACGAAAAGTACATCACCCAACTGACCGGTGAGATTTGGATCGATGCGAAAGATCGAATCGCGACGAAGCTCATGGCCTGGCCGCGCGATCCAAAAGCTAGCGCAACTGCTTCCGCGACGACCTCAGCCGATCGGCCGCCGGCCGTTTATGCCGAGATGATGCGCCTGCGCGACGGGACCTGGTTGCCGCGCGTCATTCGAATCAACGGGGCGGACTACCCTGCGCTATTCGATCACATCACGACGGATATCACCTGGACCTACAGCAACTATGTTCACTTTTCAACTGAGGTCGAAGACTACAAACTGAAATCCACCGAAAAGCCTTAAACTGATCTCGGCGCCGCTTCTCTCGATCGCATCTCAACTACATGGTCTCTGTGAATTCACACCGACTGAACCTGATAGCCGGCAGCGTCTGGTTGCTTTGCTTTATCGTCTTGACCCCGGCCGTTCGCAGTCAGGTGAAGCCGGCGCCGCGATTAGACAGAGAGAGCTTGCTTGCGACTGCGCGCGAGATTATGAAGACGGCTCGTTACTGTGCCTTGATCACAATGGATTCGCAGGGCCGCCCGCATGCGCGAACGATGGATCCCTTCCCGCCCGCAGAGAACATGGTCGTGTGGTTGGGAACAAATTCAAAAAGCCGCAAAGTCGCTGAGATTCGCCGGCATCAACAAGTCACTCTCTATTACTTTGTGCGAGAGGAGCAGGCCTATGTGACAATCGCAGGCCGCGCGCGAATCGTTCAGGACGCCGCGGAAAAAGCTAAGCACTGGAAAGAAGAGTGGAAGGATTTCTATCCCAATGGCCGGAAGAATTATCTCCTCATTGCCGTGATACCAGAGAGGCTCGAGGTTATTAGCGTGAAGCAGGGTATCATTGGTGACGCGATCACCTGGACGCCGCCGGACGTGACGTTCAGGCATCGCAAACTCAAGTCTTGACGCTGGACAGTCTGTGTAGCGATGACCTTCGCCGAAATCGATAGCCGCCAAAAGCTCATTGAGTTGCTTCAGTTGGCCTATTCAGGCGAGTTAGCGGCGGCGTACGCATATCGTGGCCACTGGAAATCTGTCCGCCAGGCAGAAGAAAAAACTGCGATTCAAAATATTGAGAACGACGAGTGGAGACATCGGCAGTTGGTTGGGAACATGCTCGTCAGCCTGGACAGCGGTCCCAACCCACAGCGCGAAACCCGCGCGAACATTATTGGCCGCACCCTGGGATTTTTCTGTCATGTCACCGGGTGGCTGGCGCCGATGTATGGCGCGGGGCGGCTGGAGAGTCGAAATATTCGCGAGTACGAAACCGCCGCGCGATATGCCCGCGGCTGTGGGCGCACAGACCTGATCGACTGTCTTTTGGAAATGGCTGAAGTTGAGTGGGACCACGAACACTACTTTCGCGCGCGAGTGCAGGAACACTTCCTTGGCCGTCGCCTTCCTATCTGGCCGCAGCCACCGGCGAAAGAGACGATCCGACTCTCGTTTGAGCGAGAACGCATAACGTTCTCGGACCAGAATACCGCGCCGTTTGTCCCCGGGCGAGCCGCGATTGAAAGTTAAAAAACTAATCAAGCTACCTCGCACCCGCAACCGCGCATTGACTCCGGGTCAGAATTCCCGTACAACGCTCACGCTTCACCTCACCGTTTGGACAATCAGTTACTTTTTAACCAGGAGACTAAAGATGCCCCAGATCAGAATCTTTGAAAGAGCTTTCGCTGGACAAATCGTTTTGAGTTCGTGCCTGATTGCGCTGGCACTCGTTATCGGCGGCTGTGGCAAAGGCTCCGGCAGCAACAGCATGCAATTGAAGTCACCGGCTACCGGAGACAAAGAGATGCCGGTAAAGTCAGGTTACGCCTTTGCGGTAACCAAGACATTTACCGACACCTCAAACAACATTTCGACCGCCCCGAGTTATCGTGTGTATGCGGCCAACTATGATCTTGACGGCGGAAACTTTGCCATGACTTTGAACAAGCCCTTGACGGCCGACGATCAGGTGCGGGTGACGTTCAGCCTGGTCGGCGATCAGGGAGGCAACGAAAAAACCGCAGCCAAAGCCGGCACATATTCAGCCAAAGCCGACAAGTTCATGAAAGTCGAAGACGTCGCGATCATCTCGCGCAAGGCTGGAACGGACAACACCGGCTGGCTCGATCGCAGCACGCTGACAGGCGAGGCGAAAGTCACCTCGGTTTCGGGCGACACGATCACGGGCGAAGTCGATTTAAGCAGCGGCGCAGTTTCAATCAAAGGACCCTTCACCGCTAAGATCCTGGTGAGGAAATAGCTACTCGCATTTCGAGCCGGCAACCTGAATGAATGCCGGCTCGACGCCTGACTCTACCTCGCGCTGGATTAGTTCAGAGTTCAAGCTTTAGCTTGCTCCGTAATCATTAGCAACCTAAAGGTTGAACTCTGAACACAAAACCTCACGCCACTCTTCTCCTTACCGCTTACTATCTTTCAGGTGGCTTCTTGCGCCCACCTTTCTGCTCCGGCGCCTTGGGCTGGGGCTGCTGTTTCGGTGCTGCCGGCGGCTGTGCGCGCGGCTGCGCCTGTTTTTGCTGATGCATTTCTTGCGGCGCAGCGCGAGGCGGTGCTTGCGGCCGGCCTGGTGGTCGCGTCTGCGGTTGCTGAGGAGCAATCACGCGAGGCTGCGCTGGGGGCTGATTCTGCGGCGGCGGTCTGCGCTCGACGCGTTGCACAGGTCTCATCTGTTGCTGCTGCGAGTGACGCGCGTTAGGCACGCGCTGGATTTCCGGCGGCCGCTGTTCGCGCCGCGTTTGAATCTGCTGTTGAGCGGCCGCGTGGCGTTGCGGCGGTGAAGTGATCGTTTGTTGCCGAGCAGCCTCTCTCTGCGCCTGTTGTTGTTGACGCATCAAGTCTCGCTGGTTTTGTAGCTGCTGCATCTGCTGACCTGCGCGCTCGCCCTGGGCCTCTTGCAGATTGGCTCGTGCGGCGCGTTGTTGTTCGACTTGCTGCTTGCGTAATTGCTGCATCTGATGTCGCGCATTTCGATCACCGCCGGCCGCCTGCCTGGCCAGTTCAGCCATCTGTCGCTCTCGCGCCTGCTCTGCGGCCTGGTCCGGTTGGAGTCCCGACTGCGCGCCATTGTCAGCCCGAACCTGGCCCGCACGTTGATCCGCAATCTGAAGTTTTTGGCTTCTTACGCGATCGGACAGCGGTTCCACACGTAACGAGCGCGCCAGATCTCGTCTGAAAGGCGCGGCCGCCGGAGCAGCGCTGGCGACCACGGGCCGGTTGAGTACTTGCTGCGCAATCGTCTGCGGCACATCGAATCGAGGTCGCGCATCACGAGTCCTGAACGCTAAGCGCCGCAGAGGATCAACGGCCAGAGGATCCAGGACCGGACGCACCTGTGCGATCGCTTGCGGATCTGCCCTGGTAACTCGACCCGGGTCAATCACTCGCCCAAACTCCTGCACCGGCACCACTGTCACCGCTCCCGGCACGTTAATATTCACGATCCGATCGACGACGACGTCTCTCTGAACCAGGTACACCGGCTGCCAGTTCGAATCGTAATAACGTGGTATGTATGGATCGCTCGGGCCCAGTGCTACCCAGCCCACACTGGCATCATTCAAAGGAATGAACGCTACCAATGCCGGTGAATAGGTTGGATATGTTCTGTTAGCTTCCGGAACCCAGAACCATTCATTGGAAGCGTACGCCCAACGGCCGTAATGGTAAGGTGCATAGCCCCAGGGCTCAGTCGAAACCCAGGTTAAGCCATAGGGATAATCGTTGGTCCAGTATCCGGATTGGTATGGAGCCCAATTATTGGCAACGCGCGGATGCCAGCAGTAACCATAGTCGCTAACGTACTGCCAATCCCCATAATCATCGAGGTCATAGATCCCCGGGACATAATCACTGACATAATTATAACTGTTGTAGCGCCGTGAAGGATCGTAGTAATAAGGATCGTCGAGGTAGGTGTAATAGCTGCGATACCGGCCGTCGTAGCTGCGGGGATAGCGAGAGCGATAGTAGTTGTCGATAATCGGACCCGCCTGACTAGCATCGACGCGCGACCTCACGGCCGGTGAACCCCCCTGACAGGAAACGGCGAGGTATTCACCTTTCTCGATCTGGCCGGCGCCGGCTTGTCCCACAACTTGCGCCGCGCCGCTGAATGCAGTTGCTACCGCATCGCCGTTTTCGTTGACCGCAACCTGGTAGATACCCGGCTGTTCCAAATCAACCGCGCCGCACGGCGTAGCTACTTCAAACAGTTCACCGGATGAGAGCGATCCAATGTCAAACAGCGCAGAACCATTTCGCAATGCTACCTGGGTTCGTTGATTTGAAAGATCCAGGACGTCCAACGCGGTGTTCGCGTTAATCTTCGCAAAGTTACGTCCGGTGAATGCAATGTCGCTTTGCGAGTTGTCCCGCGTATAAATCCGATCGCCTACCGTGATGGGCGTATTTGCCGTCGCTTCGACCCACTGGGCACTCGAGGCATCGAGACTTTGGTTCACGCCTACTTGTCCGTTAACCCGCTCGATGCGCGCAGCATTCGGCAAAACCTTTGCTTCCGCCGATCGTTCATATCTTACCCACAGGGCCGCAGCTACTCCGGCGACTGCCGCGAATGCCAGCACTATCAAAACTGCGTGCGGCCAAAGCCTTATCCTGTTCATGAAGCCACCTCCTGACATTATCAACAAAGATTCATCGAAGTTAGTTATTGAGAAGAGGGCCTTAGCAGGAGAGTATCTGGTACGACGCAATCAACCCGGCAGAGGCTGTCCGTCCGAGGTGTTTATTAGTGAATTGCCATATGATTGCCTAAGAATTGCACTACGCTCATAGTCATGCTGCAACCTTTAAGTATTCGAATACGGCGGGCGGAAGATCTCGATGCCGAGGCGATCGCTTCTCTATTGTCTAAATCGTTCGCCGAGTATGAATCGCTTTACACTGTTGAAGGGTTTGCCGCGACTGCAATCACGCCCGCGCAAATAGCAAATCGCATCGTCGAAGGACCGGTGTGGCTTGCGGTGCTCGACGAAATGATCGCCGGCACCGTGTCAGTGATCGCGAAGGACGATTCGCTTTACATAAGAGGAATGGCGGTGCTCCCCGTCGCCAGAGGGAAACGAATCGGAGAACTGCTGCTGACACATGTCGAGCAATTCGCGGCGAAGGAAGAATTTCGCCGAATGCTCTTAAGCACCACGCCTTTCCTTCATCGGGCCATACGGCTGTACGAACGCTTTGGCTTCCGTCGAACCACGGACGGGCCGCACGATCTGTTCGGCACGCCGTTGTTTGCAATGGAAAAAATACTGCCGGGCAAACTTTAGCTTTTCCAGTTTCATCATTAGAAAAGCAGAGGGGGCAAGCGCGCCTTCCTGACCTGGGAGACTCTCGCATCGTTTCGTTACTCCAACCAAGAATTGGAAACTCAATCTAATCAAGCTCAAGGTCAGGAAGGCGGGCTCGCCCCCGCTGCTGGCTGAGCGAACATGATGTACAATGACCAGAAATGACGGACGCGATTGCCAAACACGAACGAAGGCCCTCGGCCGGTGAAGAAGTAGCCAATAGTATCAGTCATGGTATCGGCCTGGTGCTGGCGCTGGCGGCGACGCCGATCTTGATACTAGCGGCTCTGCGGTATGGCTCGACCTGGAACCTGGTCGGCGTCAGTGTCTTCGGGGCCTCGATGGTGGCGCTCTATCTATCCTCAACTCTCTATCACGCGCTGACACATGACAGGGCCAAACGTATCTTTCGGATGTTCGATCACGGGGCGATCTTCCTTTTGATTGCCGGCACCTATACGCCGTTCACTCTCGGCATTCTGCGGGGGCCCTGGGGCTGGACCCTTTTGGGAATGATCTGGGCGCTGGCTGCTGTCGGTTTGACGATGAAGGCCGTTTTGAAAGCGCGATACAATTGGCTGTCAGTGATCTTGTACTTAATCATGGGCTGGCTGGTAGTAATCGCTGCCCCTCAAATATTAAGAGTCATGCCGATTTCCGGTTTGCTTTGGATCGCTGCCGGCGGCATCGCCTACACTGCCGGCGTCGGGTTCTATGCGGCGCATCGGGTGCGTTATGCACACTTCGCCTGGCACCTGTTTGTGATTGCTGGAACCACCTGCCACTTCTTCGCGGTCCTCTGGTATTCGTCTTAGCCTAGCTTGGTTTTCTTTAGCGCCTTTAGTATTTCTTTGCACCTTTGCGTGAACTAAACCCGAGCTAAAATGATTTCACGCAAAGTCGCAGAGAAAAGAACAAAGGCGCAAAGAAGCGGGGAATCAGGTAGTGCTCCGTTTCGCGTGTTGCTAGATCAGACCACTACCAAATCGCAAGGACCACCACAGGAACTTTTGCGGCGGTTAGGCTCCGTAGGAGCCGAATGTTTATAGCAACGCCCGACCACCCACGACGCTAGCTCCGTAGGAGCGACATGTGACTACCGATATTGTTTCGCTCCTACGGAGCTTGCCTTATTATTTTGGCCGATTGGCTATAAACATCTCGTCCCTACGGGACTGAGACCGTTTCCAGCAAGGCTGCTAGGTCACGTGGACAAGAGCAACACCCTTAACGGAGCATTACTGGGAATCAGAGTCACTGGCACTCTACAGACTCCCAGTGCTATTATCCCGTCACCTTTTAAGTCCTATGTTCAGCCGCCACGATTTACATTTCCGTCCGCTCGATAATCGCGCTGATCTCTTCGCGGACTAGCATTACTTCATCAAAATCGCCCGTTTATTTTTGACGCTGCGCGCCAGTGTCATACGCGCATTTTTCAACGAGGAGAAGAGATGATGTCAACCGCTATTGCACCAAAAAGACCAGAAATCAAAACTGCTTTGCCCGGACCGAAAGGCCGAGCAATCGTAGCAGCAGATGGGAAATTTGTTACGCCTTCTTACCCCCGTCCGTCTTTCAAGCTGGTCGCAGATCATGCCAGCGGCGTTTGGGTAACAGACGTTGACGGCAATGTCTTTCTCGACTGCAACGCGGGCGTCGCTGTCTGTTCGACTGGCCACTGCCATCCGGAAGTTGTGCGCGCGATTCAGGACCAGGCCGCGGCGCTGATTCACATGTGCGGCACCGATTACTACTACCGGCAGATGCCGGAGCTGGCAAAGAAGCTCGACGAGATCGTACCGGTGCAGCGTCCGACGCGGACGCACTTTGCCAACAGCGGCACCGAAGCCGTCGAGACTGCTTTGAAGCTCGCCATGCACGCAACCGGTCGCGAAAAATTCATCGCGTTCTTTGGCAGCTTTCACGGCCGCACCCTCGGATCGCTTTCGCTGACTTCATCCAGGGCCGCACAACGGCTGGGCTTCAAGCGACAGGTGCTCGACGTGGTCCACGTGCCATATCCAAACGCTTATCGCAATCCATTCAGCGCCGAAGACTGCGGCAATGGCGGCGCAGCTCAAGGCGCTTTGAATTGGATCGAGAACCGTTTATTCAAATCGACTACGCCGCCGGCAGAAGTCGCCGCGATCGTGGTCGAAGCAGTTCAGGGCGAAGGCGGTTACGTGCCCGCGCCGGAAGGATTCCTGAAGGGCCTGCGCCGTATTTGCGACGAACATGGAATCATGCTGATCGTGGACGAAGTCCAGAGCGGTATGGGGCGCACCGGAAAAATGTTTGCCTGCGAGCATTACGGTGTTCAGGCGGATATCGTCTGCATTGCGAAGGGCATCGCCTCAGGATTGCCGATCGGCGCCTGTGTCGCGCGCGCCGATCTAATGGACTGGAAGCCCGGCGCGCACGCGTCGACCTTTGGCGGAAATCCTGTCTGTATCGCGTCGGCGTTGAAGACTATCGAACTGCTCGAGCGAGAACTGATCGCCAACAGCGCTGAGGTTGGAGCCTATCTGAAACGCGGTCTGGAAAAGTTGATGAGCAAGTACGAGTGTATTGGCGACGTGCGCGGTATGGGTATGATGATCGGAGTCGAGTTCGTCAAAGACAAAACGACCAGAACGCCTGATCCTGACATGCGAGATCGTGTTGAAGTGGCCAGCTTTGAGCGAGGTCTGATCCTGCTGGGTTGCGGGCCTAACTCGATCCGCTGGTCGCCGCCTTTAATCCTGACCAGCGAGAACGTCGACGTGGCCCTGGAGATTTTCGACGAGGCCATTGCGGCTTCGACCTAGACTTGGAGTGCGGTGGCAAGCGTGGCGCGACACCGCTTTCGACGTGACCCAATCCGACGATTTAACCAAAGCGCCGTCGCCGCTTCGCTCTGCCGGAGCACTCCAAATATGAGATCTCTAAATGTTTGAAGGCACAGTCATCTCAATCCACATCGCGCCCGACGGCGCAGCTCCCATGCAGACAGTCAACGAAGCGCGCGCCATCCCGGGCCATGGACTCGAAGGCGATCGCTATTTCGACGGCAAAGGAACCTTCTCAAAAGCGAAGACCGACCGCGAGCTGACCTTGATCGAAGCGGAAGCCATCGAAGCTATGAAGACTGAACTCGATGTCGATTATGGCCTGAGCGACAGTCGGCGCAACGTCGTCACTCGCGGCGTTCCCCTGAACCATCTGGTGGGAAAAGAATTTTGGATTGGCGAAGTAAAGGCGTGCGGCTTAAGGCTGTGCGAACCGTGTTCGCATCTGCAAAAACTTTCGCATGAAAAAGTTCTGCCGGGTTGACTCATCGCGGTGGTTTGCGCGCGCGGATTTTGACCGAAGGGCTGATTCGGGTGGGAGAGACAGTGAGGCAGGCCTAACCGTCCCGGACGGCTCCCTCAGTTCAAGGGTCAAGCTTGTATGGCTTGTATGCTGAGTCGTCGAAGGTTGCCTCAATCATTCCTGCTCCGGTGTATCCGTCGGCAATCATCGAAGGAAGTGAATTGAAACTGAGCGAGATCTTGTCGCCTGCCGCAGAAAGATTCCCCGCAGCTTTCAATCCACTATTGGGCGGGTTAACGAACGAGTCGGCGCTCATCATATTGATCTTTACCTGACCGTCTGTGTTAACTACGCCCGTCGCGAAATCCATCAGTGAAGGACCCGGTTTCCCGCCTATGTGAACTACGATATCCGCCGATGAACGAGCCGCCTTGTCCGGATGCAATCCAGCGACCGTGAAAAAAAACGTCGCCAGATTGTGTTCGCGCATGATCCACAGGTATCCGCCAAGGTCGAACTGATCATTCGTGCCGGCGAACCCGCCCGCCATCGTGAAAGTTCCCGCAGTGACGCGATAAGGTCGGTTCGCCTGTTGCCAGGGGTTATCCGGCGCCAGCGGAAGATTAGTTGTTGGGCTGACCTCCAGCGCGACAACTTTAAAGGGAGATGTGATCATCTGCGGAACCATCGTGCCCCTCGGCGGCGTCTGCTCAATGATTCGCAGATAGCTCTTCACACGGGGAGGACCGTCAAAGCTGCCCACCGCTTCGCGTTTGATCTCCACGCTGTAACCACCTGTGGTTCGCTCGCCCAAAAACGCGGCGACGACGATGTTTGACTGGAAGAAATCAGGGTCGAGCTTGGGCAGGTTGCGTTCCAGCTTTGCCAGTTCGGCGTAGGTCTCAGAGTCGCGCATGACGGCGAGGAACGGACGATTTACGGAAGACAGCGCGCCCTCAGCCAAAACTTTCAGCTTGGGACCTTCAATCGCTGTCTGTGCCGGGGCGGCAGACGTCCGTTGAGCGTGACCTACCGAACTGGTGCTGACAAGCACGAGCAGCGAAAGCGTCAAAAAGGCAACGACTCTCAGCATTACATCTCCTGATCGGGAACTCAGCTCAAATGATTGCACTCCGAAGACTCACTCGAGTTCCATGACTTCACAAACGATACCGCACATGCTTGCGCAACTCCTCATCCTCGACCTCGATGTTCTGCAAACGCAGCATCACATCCGCATTCAAGTCCCAACCAGCTCGTTCACCAGCCGTTAACTTAACCGTTCCGGCGGCGGCAATCATGGCGGCGTTATCTGTCGACAGGTGAGGCGAGGGAAAGTAAATCGGCAGACCTAACTTTGCCGCAGCCTCACTCGCGGCTTCGCGCAAAGCGCGGTTGCAAGCAACGCCACCAGCAACGATAAGCGTTTTAGGTAAGTACTCTTGAGCGACGCGTTCCATAGTCGTCACCAGTGAACGGACGACGGTGTCCTGGAAACTCGCGGCGAGATCCTTGATGCCCTCCGAAGGTTCTTCGCCGTTTGTGACCGGTTGCAGGCCCGACTCCCGCACGTACTTTGTCACGGCGGTTTTCAGTCCGCTGAAACTGAAGTCCGGACGATTGTCGCCCATCCGTGGTAATGCAAACTTGACTGCCTTTGGATTCCCTTCTCTGGCGAGCTTTTCAATGATCGGCCCGCCCGGGTAACCCAACCCGAGCAGCTTTGCAACCTTATCAAAAGCTTCTCCCGCCGCATCGTCACGCGTGCGACTGACGACTTTGTATTTACCCGCGCTCGGTACAAAAAACAGATTCGTGTGCCCGCCAGAGACGATCAGCGCCAGCGCCGGATGTGCGACCGGTGGATTCTCAAAGCAGACGGAATAGATGTGACCTTCAATGTGATTGACACCCACCAGAGGCTTGTTGAGGGCGAAGGCCATCGCCTTCGCATACGAAACACCGACGAGCAGCGAACCAATCAGGCCGGGCCCGATTGTGACCGCGATGCCGTCAATTTCGTTCTTCGTCGTCTTTGCCCGGGCGAAAGCTTCTTCCACGATCGGAACAATTTTATCGAGGTGTTCACGCGAAGCGAGTTCCGGCACCACCCCGCCAAACCGTGTGTGCGTGGCAATCTGTGAAGCGATTACGGACGAGACGATCTTGCGGCCATCGCGCACCACGGCCGCCGCAGTTTCATCACAGGAAGTTTCGATTCCGAGAACAAGCATAGTCAGTTGTCAGTAGCAACCATACCCGCGAGTCATTTCTCTGTGCAACCTCTGTGACTCTCTGTGTCTCTGTGGTGAAGATTCTTCGCAAGCATTCACCACAGAGACATGGAGGACCACAAAGATCGCAGAGAGAGAGCCGGATCCTGTGAGTCTCAACCTTAGCAAAAGGGGTTCGGAGTTCCGTTAGGAACGAAATATTTATAGACCGGAAGTACCGCGAGATCCCGAGCCCATTTATGGGCGACATAAGATGCCGCTTCGTCGGAGCTGAATCTTGTTTCAAACGTGGGCTCGATGAATATCTCCCGCTACGCGGCTCGCTGCGAATAGAAACTCAAACACGAATCTCCCTGCTTCAGCACGCGATAACGCTTCAACCTACCGAATTCTTCCGTCAAATGATTCTTGCGATGATGCTCGACAATCATGACGCCTTCGTTCGCCAACAATCTCGCGGCATGTTCGCCAACCCAATCCAAAACCACCGCATAATCCGTCGCGTACGGCGGATCGAAAAAGATGATATCGAACGGCTCCGCCTCTTTCTTCGCGTGCCGTCGTAAGAACTCCAACGCCTCAACGCTCACCACCTCGACTTCATCTTCATCAACACTGAGCATTTCGAGATTCGCTTCAATCGCTGCACACATGCTTCGCGATTGATCGACAAACACCACATGCTCTGCCCCGCGCGATAGCGCTTCGATCCCCACCGCACCCGACCCCGCGCAAAGATCAAGAAACCGCGCGCCCTTAATTCGCGGCGCGAGAATATTGAACAGAGTCTCGCGCAAACGATCCGAGGTCGGCCGCGTGTCAAGCAACGGCGGGCTCTTCAATCTTCGTCCACGATATTTTCCGGCAATTATTCGCATCGTTTGCTGATCACAAAACTGAGTATAACCTGATTGCCCTCACGTTTGATTCTGTGGATCGTTTTTGTCCGCAACCGAAAAAGGCAAAACAAGATTAAGTTCCTCGCCGACCATCATCTGGAATCGTCGCGGCTCCAGCTTGCGCAAGGCGACAAACAGAAAGCTTGCGAACGTTGGACGACTGTCAAAGAGATGATCGAGCGCATGGGCTGTCATCGGCGGGACAAGGGAAGCTAGGACCGGTACAGAACCGCGAGCGGTAGCGACCGGATGTTGCCACTCAAGTTGAGTCCATGATCCTAGCCTGGCCGTAGCCCTTTGAGTTGAGGGAAAGCCGGGACCGAACGGTAGCGACGGGATGCTGCCACTCAAGTTGAGTCTATGATCCGGTCGCTATCGCTCCCGGTTCTGTACCGGAGCCCTCCCTCACGGTCGGGCTACTGCCCAGTGCGGCTGAGCCGCTCGTTCATAGTAACCAACCTCAATTGAGCATTTGTGGCTGAAGAAAAGCCCGACTGAAGTCGGTACTCTAAACGCCGTTAGCTTTCAATAATATCCTTACCCAACCGCCGCCAGCTTCATGCGCGCGTCACCCTGCACGCGCTTAATCATCTTTGCAGTTTCAGCCGAAGTCTTGCGTTGGTTGACGTAGAACTCGGCTTCTTTGCAGGCGGTTTGGAGAATTTCGAGATCGCGAACGAGATTGGCGACGCGGAATTCGGGGAGGCCGGCCTGGCGCGTACCCATGACTTCGCCGGGGCCGCGTATTTCTAAATCCTTTTCGGCGATCTTAAAACCGTCGTTGGTTTCTTCCATGATGCCGAGGCGTTCGCGGGCGACTTCGGTTTGTTTGTCAGACGCGAGCAGGACGCAGTAGCTCTGTTCGGCGCCGCGGCCGACGCGGCCACGCAGTTGATGGAGTTGCGACAGTCCGAAGCGTTCGGCGTGCTCGACGACCATCACGGAAGCGTTGGGCACGTCGACGCCGACTTCGATCACGGTTGTGGAGACCAGGATCTGAATCTGGCCGGCGATGAACTTGCGCATCACTTCTTCTTTGTCTTCGGGTTTCATCCGGCCATGCAAGAGTCCGACGGAGAATTTTGGAAAGACCTGATCGCGCAAATATTCATAGCGCTTCGTCGCGTCGCGCAAATCCATCTTCTCTGACTCTTCGATGAGGGGATAGACGACATAGACTTGCCGGCCCGCGCGGAGTTCACGGGCTATCAGCTTCTTAACCTCCTGGCGTCCTTCTTCACCAAACACCTTCGTGTCGATTGGCGTCCGGCCCGGCGGCAACTCATCGATGATCGACACGTCGAGATCGCCGTAAACGGTCATCGCCAGCGAACGCGGAATCGGGGTCGCTGTCATTACCAGCACGTCCGGATTCATTCCGCGCTCGCGCAATCCAGCGCGTTGCATCACGCCAAAGCGATGCTGTTCGTCTATCACCACCAAACCGAGATGCTTGAATGACACGGCCTCCTGAATCAGCGCATGCGTGCCGATACTGGCGTGAACTTCGCCGGCGGCAATCGAGCGACGTAGAAGTTTCTTCTCAGCAGGTTTAAGCGAACCGGAAAGCAATTCGACTCGATAAGGCGACTTGGCCAGGATGCGTTTGATATTCCGCGCGTGCTGTTCGGCGAGTATCTCGGTCGGAACCATCAGAGCTGTTTGATAACCATTCTCCATCGCCGCCAACATCGCGATCAGCGCCACGATCGTTTTGCCGCTGCCGACATCGCCTTGCAGCAGGCGATTCATCGGTGCGTCAGCTTGCATGTCTTTGAAAAGTTCTTTGACGACTTTGCGCTGCGCTTCAGTAAGTTTGAAGGGCAGCACGGAACCTATCCGCAGCTTCATCGGCGCATCAATCTTGATGGTCGCGCCTTTGCGCTCCTTGATTCTTTCGCCACGGCTCCAGGCGATTCGCAACGCCACCCAAAATAACTCTTCAAAAATAAGGCGCTGATGCGCCGGGCTGCGCATTTGATGATAGTCGTCAAGCGAAGCATCATCGCCGGGGAAATGAACGTCGCGCAATGCCAGGCCGCGCGAGATTAGTTTCCGGCGCGCCAGTAAATCACGCGGCAATGTTTCGGTGAAGGCCTTGTCCGGCAAGCGCGCCAGTACTTCATGGACGATTTCGCGCAGGCGCTTCGTGCGAAATTCTCCCAGCTTGCGATAGACCGGAACGCGACGGCCGACGTGAATCGCGGACAGTCTCGGATCGGTTTCACTTCTCTCTTCTTCCTCGCCGCCGGAGATCAATTCCAACTCGTCCGGCTTGTTCAATCGCAGCGAGTACGTGCCCCGCCTGGTGTCGTGCTCCCACTTTCCAAAGGCAATGAAGCGAGTGCCGCGCACAAATCTCCTGGCGTTGTATTTCAGAATATCGTGCGCGCGCGGGCCCGAGACGAACCACCAAATCATGACCGGCCGGCCTGAGCGCCGCTCATCAACTGCACTGATTTCAAATTTATACAGGCGCTGTTTGAACGAACGGCGATTGCGCACCTGAAAACCGCCGGCGACCAGCACGGTTAGATCGAGCGACGCTTCCAACTCGTGATAGAGATGCCGAATCTCAACCATGCTGGAACGATCTTCATAGCGCGCGGGCAGATAGTTGAGCAGGTCTTCGACTGTGACCGTGGTGCTGTCTTTTCCCGCAGAGACCTGCGCCAAAGCGACGGCCAGTTGGCTTGCGCTTTGTTGGCCGAAACGAGGAATGCGAGCGTCAACCAAATCGAGAATTCTGGTATCGAGGGAGATGGATTGAGCGGTCGGCATCGGTGAGATCATAACACAGCAAATAAGGCGCGCACCGCTCCCTGCCCAGGCTCGGAATTTTACGAAACTGTGATGCGCACGGCGACGTTTATGATCGCGAAGGGACAACTCTTCTTTACGCCTTTTGGTTTTCTTCGCGCCCTTGCGTGAAATCAAATTGACTCGATTTTCATTTCGCGCAAAGGCGCAAAGAAAGACTTAAGACGCTAAGAAGTCCAATCATGATGAAGCACTGGGAATCACTGGTCGATCAAAAGATTCGCGAGGCCATGGAGCAGGGCGAGTTTGACGACCTGGAGGGCAAGGGCAAGCCACTCGATACTTCCCAGAATCCGTTCGAAGATCCTGAGCTGCGTCTGGCCCACCGGATCTTGCGCAATGCCGGCTTTGCGCCTTCCTGGATCGAGGAGCGCAAGGATTTTGATTCGGAGTTCGAGATTGCGCGACGCCAATTGTCGCGAGTCTGGTTGGTTCTGCAAAACGCGCTCGGCACTGAGAACGAGCGCGGCGCACGCGCTCGTTGGGAGAAGGCCCTCACTTCATTCCGCAAGGAAGCGGCCGAACTTAACCGGCGCATCAAGGCCTGGAATTTGAAAGTTCCGGCAGCGGGCTTTCAAAGAAAGTTGATCGAGATAGAGAAAGAAATTAGCCAGGTCCAGAACTCCGGCGATGTTGGTACTGCGAAAAAGTGAAAGGGGCACGGCATACCGTGCCCCTCACCTTCATCTCGGAAGAAACCAGGCATTAAACATTCGTGGCTACAGCCGCCACTGAACAATGCTGCTCAAAAGCCTGCTTTAGTTCAAAAGCAATCTGCTCCGGTCCACGGCCTTCGATCTGGTGCCGCTCCATCATGTAGACAAGCTGTCCGTCCTTCAGCAGTCCGATTGAAGGCGACGAGGGACGAAAACCGGTGAAGTAACTGCGAGCCCTTTCGGTCGCTTCGATGTCACCTCCGGCAAACACCGTCGCTACTTTGTCCGGCCGGATCTCGTTTTGCAGGGCCATCGCGATGCCGGGACGCGCCTTGCCCGCCGCGCAGCCACAGATTGAATTGACTACCACCATGACTGTCCCTTTTGAATTCTGCAGTGTTTCGTCGACGGCTTCCGGCGTTCTTAATTCCTGAACACCAAGACGAGTTAACTCTTCGCGCATCGGTCGAATCACTTCTTCTGGATATGGCATTTCTTAATTTCTCCTTGGAATCTTTTCTATCAAAGTTGTTGAGCCTTGATTGTACCACGGCCGCTCAAGCGCAGACCTCAGAACCTGAAGTCTACGCTACAACTGCAATCTTCCGGGGTTCGTCGCCGTCACCTGAGATTCCGATGCGATAGACCTCAGCCGGCAGCGGGTAATGCCCCAAACGTTCGCCCCATTCAATGATGACCACTGCATTTTCATCGGTAAGTATTTCGTCCAGGTCTACGGCGTGGGCCGCCGCGGCGCCCTCATCAAGCCGATAAAGATCGATGTGATAGAGCAGGAGCCGGCCGGGATGAACATTAACCAAAGTAAACGACGGACTAGTCACTTCCTCGACGTCCACGCCGAGCGCTCGCGCGATTCCCTTCACGAAAACGGTTTTGCCTGCGCCGAGGGGACCATTCAGCAAGATAGTCTCGCCGCCCGAGAGTTGCCCGCCGATACGCATGCCGAGGTCAAACGTCTCGCTCTCGTTGAAAGCGATCCATTCACCAACTGGAATCGATTTTGATTCAGTGACGCTCATTGAAAGCCGCTAAGGTAACTCGCCTTCCGGATCGAGCAGGCAGATTGCCGCGCTGAGATGTTCTCGAATATCAGAAGCAACCATCGTTCGCATCCCGAGTTCCTCCGCCGCCAGGTCTCCCGCCAGGCCGCTGATGTAAAGCGCGGCGATTACTGTTTCCAAGGCATTCGCTTCTTCCTCCAAAGTCCCGTAGGCCTGCGCCAGGAAACCCGCGATGATTCCGGTGAGAGTATCGCCCGCGCCGGCTGTCCCCAGACCTGCGTTGCCGGTCGGGTTAATGAACACACGACCATCAGGAGAGGCTACCAATGGCCGCATGCCCTTCAAGACAACGATCACTTCATGAGCCAAAGCGAATTCACGCGCCGCTGACACGCGATCGTCGAGCCCAGCCTTATCATCCGTCCCGATCAGCCGTAGCATCTCTCCCGGATGAGGCGTTAAGACGACAGGTAAGTCGGCTGAGCCACGCAAGTCTTCCGGCCAGGGAGCCAGGCAGTTCAAGCCATCGGCATCGACCACGACCGGCGTACGACGCTCTGCAACTAATATTTTGACAAAGCTTCGCGTGCGTTGATCTTCTGATGATAGTCCCGGTCCGATCGCGATCACGCTTGCGCGTTCAGCAAGTTTTGAAATGTGGCCGAGGGCTTCGTCACTCACCGCGCCTCGATCAGTTTCCGCCAAAGCTGTCGTCATTATTTCCGACATTACCTGAGTGGCTACGAGGGGCTGAGCAGACACGGGCGTGCCGATCGTAACCAGGCCCGCGCCCGATCGCATGGCCGCGTTTCCGCAAAGCGCGGCTGCTCCGGTAAATCCGCGCGAGCCGGCGATGACCAGCACATGTCCGTGCGTATTCTTGTAAGAACCAGGAAGATAACGAGTCTGAATCAACCAGCGGCGCGCGTCGGCTTCATCGCTCATGAATAACTGAGTCTTTGCTTCTTCGATCAGTTCGTTTGGCGAACCAATGTCCGCGACGATGAGTCTTCCGTTGTAGTTCGCAGCGGGCGGCAAAACGTTCGCGAGCTTTGGCGCGGTCATTGTCACAGTAACGTCGGCTTCCACGTTTGCGCCAATCAGTTTCGCAGAATCGGCATTGAGCCCTGATGGTATGTCGATCGAGATAATTGCCGGGCGATCGTCTGCATTGTGTAGGCGCCGAAAGTATCCGACGGCTTCGCTGAAAACTCCATCCAGGGGCCGAGTCAATCCGGTACCAAATAAGGCATCAACAATTACGACGTAGGATTCATTCAAAGCGTCTCTCTCGATTATTTTCCATTCGTCCGTTGAGGGGCATTCGAAAAACCTGACTGAGGTCGCGCTTGCAAGGCTCTGGATTTTTTTGAAATTTGTTTGCGCATCTCCCTTCGTACTCTCGATCCTGGAGAACAACACCACGTCGATCTTTGCTCCAGCCTGGGCCAGCAATCTGCCAGTTGCCGCGCCGTCGCCGCCATTGTTCCCCGGGCCGCACAAAACCAGAATCGATTTACCCGCTATGCCGCCGAGCGCGGTGACCGCTCGCACAGTTGCCTCCGCGGCATTCTCCATCAGCTCCAGAGAAGGAATGCCACAGCGCTCGATCGTCATCCGATCGATCTCGCGCATTTGCGCCGACGAAATGATTGGTTGCACATGGCGATGATAAGGAGAAGGTTATAGGCGGGTCAATCGAGAGCGGGAGAATGGAGGAACCGCACGGCACTCAAAACAAAAAAAGGCCGCGAAGGGCTTTTTCCCCGCCGCCTGCCGCTGCTCCAGCCTATCCGTCTTTCGGGATACTCAAGTAAACGGACAATGCCCCCGACTCTCCAGAAACCTCCAAAAAGCAAACCCAAGTCCAAAATTGGGGCCTGACCGAACTCCGTCACTCTGACTGAACGACCTTTCAGCCTGACCTCGCCTGACTACGAGTCCTTCCTGAAAACAACGAAAACAGGCCAGAAAACGATGATTCTGCTCTGGCATGACCATTGTTAAGTGAAGAGCGCCGGCACCATCGAGTGCGGCGATCGAACCATGACGAGGCAGTCAATGGAGTTTCGAATGAGAAGAGAACAAACAGTGCGGACGAGGTCAGGCTGGCGGTGGCTCACAGCAATTGTGCTGGCGACCTCAATACTGTCCGGCATTCTCGTGACAGGGAGCGCCAAAGCTCAGAATATCAAACGCGGTGCTGCCCAGAGTGGCGTCCTCACCAGGTACACGCTGGACCTTACCGCCGCGGCAGAGCAGGGCCGTCTTGATTCGTCGCCGGATAGACGTAGCGAAATCAGCCGGGCCATAGAAATACTTTCCAGCGGCAAACAGAACAATCCGGTTGTCCTCAGCGACTCACCAGCCGTCCGCGACGTTGTGGCCTCAGGCGTAGCGCGACGCATCGTTACAGGTGACGTGCCTGAATCGCTGTATGGCAAGCGCTTGCTGAAGCTGAACCTTGACGCGTTGTTCCACGATTCGAAGACTGCCAACGATCTCGTAAATAATCTTTCAGCCATCCTTTCCGAGGTTTCGCAATCCGAAGCGAAAATCATTCTACTGGTCGATCCAATTCAGTCTTTGATGGGTCAGTCTTCAGCTTTTGACGGCGCCGCCTCGGCAATGTTGCGTGATGCGATCAACGATGGCGGCGTTCAGTTCTTTGGCGCTTCCACCGAGGTCACCTTCAAAGAAAACGTTGCTAACGACGAATCACTGGCGGCCCTGTTCGCCGGCGTCGAGATGCAGGAAGTTGCCGACGCAAACCAACAGACCCGTACCCAAGAGAATGAAACTGCTAAGACGATTACGGAAGAGTTCGTGGGCGACAATGTCTCAGCCGATTTGCGCAAATTGATTGGTAGCCGCAACGCTCCCGATCGCGTCAAGGCTATTCTCCAGGTTAACGACACCAACAGCCAGACTCTGCAAACTCAACTCTCGAAGTACGGTGTCAAGGTTGAGTCCAGGATGCTTCAGTTTGGCACCCTCGCCGTCGATATCCCCACCAAAGCCATTGAGAAGATAGCCGACATTGGCAATTACCTTTCGCTTGATCGTCCCATAAACGGCCTGGGTCATGTGGAACAAACCACTGGCGAGGACGCTATGTTGGCGCAGTCGGGCAACAGCTCTCTAGATGGCAGTTCTATCGGCGTCGCAATTGTTGACTCGGGCGTGTCAACAAGAATGAAATCGCTGGCGGGCCGGATCGTTTATAGCAAGGACTTTACCGGTGAAGGCACGACGGACGATTTGTACGGTCATGGAACCTTTGTGGCATCGATGATCGCTGCGCAAAAGGGATCGTACGGTGGCGTCGCCCCGGGCGCGAACATCCTCAATTTCCGCGTGCTGAATTCACAAGGCAACGGCTCGATGTCGGCCCTACTTGCAGCTTTGAACGCGGTAATGTCTAACCGCGACGCCTACAATATTCGCGTAGTTAATGTGAGCCTGGGAGGGGCTGCGGTGGATTCGTACAAGAACGATCCCGTTTGCCGCGCCGTCCGCCGCCTTGTCGACGCGGGGATCGTAGTCGTGGTTGCCGCCGGCAACGAAGGCAAAGACGCGCTGCATCCCAAAGTCTATGGCCGCATACACTCACCGGGAAACGAGCCTTCAGCAATCACCGTTGGCGCCTCTAACACTTTCGGGACCGACGTTCGCAGTGATGACGGAATCACCACCTACAGTTCACGGGGCCCGACCCGCAGTTATTGGAAAGATGGAAAGGGCGTCAAGCATTACGACAACCTAATCAAGCCGGACCTGGTTGCTCCAGGCAACAAGATCATCGGCGCAGCCGCTCCGAACAATCTACTGCTGCAACTCAACCCTGAACTGCAAATGAGCAACGGAGCCACCAACAACGGCAAAGGCACAATGCTGCTTAGCGGCACTTCGGTTTCCACCCCGATCGTTGCCGGTGCAGCGGCCGTGCTATTGGAAGCCAACCCACGCCTGACACCTAACCTGATCAAGATGATCCTGATGTACACCGCGCAGCCTCTGGCGAAGTTCAACACGCTCGAGCAGGGCGCTGGCGAACTGAACATCGAAGGCGCAGTGAGATTGGCAAAGCTGGTCCGCGAGGATTTATCCGCTTCAACAAAGCTGGGTGATCCACTGCTGACCTCGGCGCCACCGTCTCCGCAGAGCACGATCTCAGGCCAGACGTTCAAATGGTCTCAGGGAGTGCTGTTCAATTATGATTGGGCCAAAGGTTCCGAGTTGATCACCAAGTACCAGAAAGTCTACGGCCTCGGTGTTTTGCTCAGCGATGGAGTTTTGATGAGCGACGGCGTGCTCATCTGCGACGCGAAACAACTTTCGGGCGGTATTCTCGTCAGCGATAACATAATGATCAGCAATGGTATCACCATGGGCGACGGGATCTTGTTTATCAGCAGTGGCTTACTTGCCAGCGACGGCTTACTTGCCAGCGATGGCTTACTTGCCAGCGATGGCTTACTTGCCAGCGACGGCCTACTTGCCAGTGACGGCTTACTTGCCAGTGACGGCTTACTTGCCAGCGATGGAGTCTCTTGCGGTGACAACACCGCCGGCATGACGCCTGAGCAACCTTAGGCGACTTCACGCAGCCTCTGCGCCGGCGACGGGGTTTTGGCCCGTCATAAGCTTCTGCCTCGTCCCGGCAAACAGATCAAAGCTGGATTGATCCTTTCCAGGACTAATCTTTAGTAACGACCTACTCTCTTCCTTTCCAACAATTCGCCTTCCCTAGCTATTGATTTGCGCGCCTTCCCAGTTCTGCGGCGGGTGGCCGCACGCTTACCGCATGCGCTCTTGATCGACCGTGTTCGCGACCTGTGATATTTTCAACTCGTCAAACTTGCGGTCGCCTGCGGGAGCGCCGCCGTCGTTTGTCCGCGACCACGTAAACGTTCGAAGTGAAAAGCGTAACGGATTCGCAGTCTATTAAGATGTGCAATAGTTCTATATAGTCGGCCCGTTGGCGATCGCAGATGCAAATCTGCTCAGGTCAGGGAAACCAGCCGCTTGAGGAAAGAAAAGCAGTATTCTGATAATTCCGTTGTCGATCTGGCACGTGAACGTGTGAGGCTGCGTTCGCGCGCCGGTAAAACCTCTGCCCTGGAGCTGACGAACGAGATCGAGGCCATAAACCTGCTCTTAGACAAGGGCCATTCGGTCGAAGCCAGATCTCGCCTTACACCCTTAATTTCCGACACGCAAATTGATCCGGTAATCCGAGCGCAGGCCCGTCTTGCGCTCTCCACCGCCCTGGAAATGCACGGTAACTATTCCGAGTCGCTACAGGCGGTCGCAATGTACGAGGCGCCAGAAGCACGTACGACGCTGCCAGTAGATCTCGCCACGAAGCTTCGCGTGCAGATCAGCCTTGCTTACAACTACGCGGGCGATCATCCGAAGGCGATAGCGTTGCTCAAGTCTGCTTTGCGAGACGTGCCCGAAGCAGGCGGTGCCGCCCAAGCCGCTACCGTTTATGCCGCATTGGCGCGCGTCTACCGGAGCATCAACGAATACCCGATAGCGCGGGACTACTCGCAGCGAGCACTGGAGAGTTACAGGCAAACCGGCGACTGGCGCGGAATGGCAGAAGCCTATTTCGGGATGGGCCTGGCCGACTATCAGGAAGCGCAAAGCGAATCTGCGCTGGAAAATTTCGGGCAGGCGCTGAAGCTGATCGGCAATCACCCCGCGACATTTCTCCTGGGCAAAACGTACTCGAACATGGCCGGCGCGTGCTGGGGTTTGAAACGACCTCAAGAAGGGGTTCGTTACCTCGAGAAGGCGATCGGCTACTACGAGCGCACGGAACACAAGGTGCTCGCCGCCGACGCTCATAACAACCTCGCGCAAAACCTGATTCTAATCGGCCAATGGGACCGTGCTCACGAAGCTCTAGAGAGGGCCCTCGCGATAGCCACGGAAGTCGACACGCGCGGCGACAGGGTGTCGATGATCCTTGATTCGCTCGGTGAGCTGTGTCTGCTTCGCGGCGATCTTGACCAGGCCAGAGACTATCTTGAACGCGCTGTGGCAATGGCCACTGAGACCGGCAACAAGTGGTACACCTTTCAAGCCCTGCGCACGTTGGCTCGCTGTCGCATCGCAATGAATATGAACGCTGACGCGCTGATAACGGCTAA
>Ga0070698_100000202_pt1 | contig 57229 bp, 80 predicted proteins | sample KBSK1502metaG_FD_65477 | JGI IMG/M metagenome (GOLD analysis project Ga0070698, IMG submission 65477) | Corn, switchgrass and miscanthus rhizosphere microbial communities from Kellogg Biological Station, Michigan, USA - KBS K1-50-2 metaG | ecosystem: Host-associated > Plants > Roots >...
GGCGATGTAGAAACCAGCTCAGAGCATGTTTCGTAACGGCATCCCTCGATGTCCAGGCGAGAGTCTGCGCCTCCCGGGTTGGCGGCTAGACACAGGAAGGTAGAGGAAGGTAGAATCGGGAAGCTAAGTAAGAAGGAGCAGAGGAGAGACGCATGAGCAATGATGAAGATCTTCTGGTTGCCGACATCCCGGTGCGGGGACGTGTCAGCAACCAACTCACCCCAGACCAAGCCACTCACATGCACGCCTGGATCCAGGCGCTGCGCTCCGGCGACTACGTGCAAGCCCAGTCCCGGCTGCGCACGCCCGTGTACGTCGGAGACCAACGCAAAACCGGCTACTGCTGCCTCGGCGTCGCCGCAGAAATCGCCATCACACAGGGCTGCCCCATCGCCTGGGGCACCAACAGCATCACCTCCAACACCATCGGCTCCATCGGCTCCATCGGCTCGGACAACACCGGGTACCACGACAGCAGCGGCAGCCTCGCCATCGGGCCGATGATCGAATGGTTCGGGTTCACTGGGAAATACGCCGCCATCGAGGTGCCCTGCAAGATGCTCGGCCGCCGGGGCAGCCGCAACCCCTGCATCGGCTACAGGTTCGGCCACCATGACCCGCACACCTGCGCCCGGCCCGCGTTCGTTGAAGCCACCTCACTCAACGACCACTACAAGTGGGGTTTCGGCCAGATCGCCTCCGCGTTCGAAGACTTCTACTTCCCGGCGGCCTCTGATGGTGAATAAGGAACGGGTCAGCGAACTGGTTGTCGCGTTGCGTTCCGGGGCGTGGCCGCAAACCACCGGCCGTCTCCGCAAAGACGACAATGGCAGCGCCAGCTTCTGCTGCCTGGGTGTCGCCTGCGAACTGGCCCTGCGCCAGGGTGTCGGCCACCGCATCGACAGCCTCTACTACAGCGGCCCGCAAGACGTGTCCGGCGAGGTGGGCCACCGCTACCAGCTGCCCGCATCAGCGATCGAATGGTACGGGTTCAGCAACTCCAACCCGTTGATCAAAATCCTGTGCCGTGAGCTCCCGGCCAACCATCACGCCGCCTGGTGCGAGGACTGCCGCGCCGAGGGTGGCGTGCACCGCAATGAGGAATGCGACAACCTGATCGTCGTCGCTGCCACCGACGCCAACGACGAATACGGCCTGGACTTCAACCAGATCGCCGACGGTTTCGAACGCATGTACTTGGAAGGGGCATGATGCTCGACCAGATCCACGCCGCCCGCCTGTCCGGTTTCATTACCGAACTGCGGTCCGGGCATTGGCTGCAAGCCCAGGCTGTGCTGCGCGAGGAAGATCACGAGGGGAAGGCGTCGTACTGCTGCCTTGGGGTGGCGTCGGAGATCGCCGCCAGCCACGGCGTGTGCACCCGCGAAGACGACACCTACTACTCCCACGACCATGATCCAGACGAGGACGAAGGCGAAGCCAACGAATCTGATCTTCTCTGGGTGGTTTACGAGTGGTACGGGCTGCGCGAATCCAACCCGAAGATCAAAGTGTTGTGCGGCGAAATCCCCGACCAAGCCTCCGTCACCCTGTGCGAAACCTGCAGGCGAGTAGGGGACCGCGACGTCGACTGCAACAACCTCGTCGAAGTCTGCGCGACAGAAGCCAACGACGAAACGGGGCTGGACTTCAACACGATCGCGGACGCGTTCGAACGCACCTACCTGCAGCCGGTCGCCGGTGAATAGGCCACACGTCGACCCGCAAACCGCCCTGACCATCCACGCGCTGTTGCACAAATGCGCCACGGAAGGCCGCGACCCGATCAGGGCCTTGGACGAACTGGGGCATCTGAACTTCCCAGCCCTGGAGGAGCACCAGCTCAAGACAACACTCGGATCGGTAGCCGCTGTGCTCAACATGCTGTCGCTGGACACCATCGTGAAGGTGCTCACCGACCGCATCGGGCAGCCACGTAGACAGCCCATGACTCCACACGAAACAAAGCAGCTGATCGTCGACTGGCTACTTACTTTCGCCGAAGATCCAATCAAACCCACACAGAAGGAGAAACCGACGCAATGACCGCCGATCAGATCATCCTCACCCTCAACAAAACACCGGAAGGCGACTGGAAACTCGGCGTCGCCCAACCACACACCAACAGCGCACCCAAGCCGAAGTACCGGCTGGAACCGGCACGCGACGGCCTGTTCCGGCCGGTGGCTTTGCGTAACGTCTACGACCAGTCCGGCTCCCTTGTCATCCGTGAAGGCAGCCGTGGCGGCCTGATCTGGGGCGAGGAAGCCCTGTCCCAGTTCGGCTCGTGCTGGGTTTCGGAACACGCCCAGGTCACCGAGCGTGCCCGTGTCAGGGAAGGCGCATCTGTTCTGTCCGATGCCAAGCTGTCAGGCAACGTGGTCGCCACCGGTAACTGCTACATCTCCACCCGCGCGCAGATCTCCGGCTACGCCCAAATCTCTGGCACAGCCCAGATCTCCGGCGACGCCCAGGTGAAAAACCACGCCCAGATCCTGGGTAACTCCATCGTCGACGGCAACGCTGTGATCGACGCCGGGGTGCAACTTGTCGGCACCCAGGTCACTGACAGCGCCCACATCGAAAGCGACGATGGTTTCTTCCTGGGCAGCATCTACTTGACCGGCGACATGCAGGTCACCGGCTGCCGCAGCGTTCTTTCGATCTCTACCTGCTGGGGGCCGTTGACGGTGGCCCCGTGCCGGTCGGGTCGCTGGCTCGGCTCGGTCGGATGCCAGCGGTTCCAAACGTTCCACCAGCTGGGTTATCTGGCACGGGAGCACGGCCAGGACTTCGAGCAGGAGATGCTGCCGCATTGGTTTGAGATGATGCGCCGCGCGTTCCAGGAATGGGGGCTGGCTAAGAGCGTCATCGACGAGACCACCGCAGCCCGCGAAACCCACGCGATCTTCTAGACGGTTCGCCTCGCCGACGAAACAAGATGCGGCGCACAATCCAGATCATGGGTTGTGCGCCGCACGAGTTGGAATGGATCAGGGAACACATGGAAGAGATCATCGACGCAACCGATGCGGCGTTTGCTGTCCAGGCCGACGGGGATATGCCGTTGGTGTGGTTTGAGCAGGTCGCCGCGCAGTTCGATTTGACGCCGCCGGTTATTGAGGACCCGGCCCCGTGGGAGTGGGACACCGACCCGCCGTTGGGGGTGTTGGTGCGTGAGATTGCTCAGCGTCTGCACCCGGGCGAGGATGTGACGGGTTGGCTTTATACGCAGCAGCAGCTGGCGTGGTATATCCAGGACCGGGACTTCGTTGATCAGCATCGGGAAGATCTTGAGGAGAGTCTCGCGCAGATGCGCACGGGTGAAGGTGTAGACGTTGATCCGGATGAGTTGCGGGCCGACGTCTTGGATGTGCAGGGGGCCGCTGATTGTGGTGAGGTACAACCCTCGTAGGGCGCTGGTGGGGTTGCTGGTGGTCCTGGCGGCGGCGGGGGTGTCGTTGATTTTTTTGTGCAGTGTCGCGTTTTGGGAGGTTGTTCCTTGCCCCATGATGATGAGTTCATGCGGCTGGTGATCCATGATGCGGTGGTGCGCCGGATTGAGGCTAGGTGGCGTCTGCTGCGCCGCCGCAGACGTAGTTATGTGATGCGGAGGTGGTGGTGATGTCGGGGTTTTATCCGGTGGCTGGCGAGGACCGGGCTGTGTTGGAGGCGTTGCGGGATGAGTTGAAAGCTCAGCGGCTGCAACGGAATTGGACGTATGGGCATGCTGCTGCGCAGGTGGATCGGTCGCATAATTTTCTGTATGAGATGGAGAATTTGCGGTCTGGTTTGAAAATGGACAACCTGCAGTTATGGGCGTCTATATATGATTTGCGGATTGAGTTCAGCCTGGACGGGTTCTGGAATTTTGTCTGGCCCCACGACGAACTGACGATGCTCTACCAACTGTCCCGGCCCTTTGATGCCAAGGATTTTCAGCGGCTGTGGCTGGTTTCTGCGTTGCAGGCGTGGCGGGAAAGGCTTGGCATCACGTCGGCGGAGGTGGGTTATTGGATGGGGCTTACCGCCGGTGCGGTCACCGAGTGGGAACGCACGACGAGTAACCCGTTGATGTTGCGGGCTATGGCGCAGGCCCGGATGGTGAAGACTTCGGTGACGATGAAACTATGGAAACGAGAAGATTGGATATTCAAATGAGCCGATACAAGATTCTGGTTGGCGTCAACGGCAGCGAATACCACACCCTGGACGTTGACGCCGACACCATCGTCCAAGACCCGGTCACCGAGGTCATCGAATTCCGCCGCGACGATGACCTGTTCCCTGTGGCTTATGTGCCACGCGCCCGGATCATCTACATCCAGAACATGACTATGGTCCTGGACAATCTTGTGAAGGACAAACTCGCCACCGGCGGCGTCGTCAGCACGCCGTGGCAGGAAAAGATCCGTCCCCCCAGCCCAGATGTGGACCAGAGATTGGTGATGCGCTACCGCGAGGGGCTGGTCCCAGACCCGATCGGCGACGCGGCCCGCGACGCAGCGAAACGCTTCAACATCCAGGTCAAGGCTGCCGGGGAGCTGGGCGAAAACTGCGCCTGAACATGATTTGAGGCCCGAGCCTGCTAACGACAGGTTCGGGCCTCACTGTCTTCAAGCGTCTCCACGTAGCCCCGCACCAGTGTGCTGAGACCAGCGGCGAGTTTCAGTCGCGCCGGGTCCGCCGAGTTCCTTGAAGGTTTCCTTCCGGTGAAGGTTCCACCATGATGGCACGCCAGTCTTCGAAACGTCAAGGATGTACGTGGAAGGTCGTCGGAGGTTGCGCACGATCATCGGAGGGGGTATTGTGCCCCACATGAACATCCTGAACGTCAAACTGATCTACACCGTGCTTCTGTGCACGGTTACGGCCATGGCAGCAATCTGGATGATCCCACCACTGCTGCGCGAACTCGGATACCACAGCGCAGGCATCGCGCTTAAACCCCTGTGGTTCGCAGGCAAAAGCAACAACCCGCACGACCTGCGCCCGTGGAACCGGCTTCGGTTCTACAACCACCGCCGCGCCTACGCTGGAGAACACCGTGGCGTCAAATGGTGAAACGAACATCGACAAACTGATCGAAGAAGTCCGACGCCCGTTCCTGCCCGACTACCTTGCAGTCCAAAGACTGGCCATCATCTGCGAGCTGCAACAGGCACGCATCAAAGCCCTCGAAACAGAAATCTTCGACCGCTGCATGGACCTGCGCCAGCGCGTGGCGTCCATGGAACAAACCCACCGATAGGAGAGATCGTTGATGAGTTGGCCCCAACTGCCCCAGGAACGGATAGCCGCCGCTACACACCGCGCTGTTGCCCGGGTGCTTTCCGGCGAACCATCGTCAAGTGTGGTCCCGGTGGGACCAGGTCAGGACAAAATCTGCGACCTTGACCAGCTCGGCGTGCTGTACGAAGAATTCGTCGCCCGCCATTCCCGCCACGCCGAAGACGAGCAGTGGCTCAAGGAGTTCAAGGCCCAGGTCAGGCAGTTCTCCGGCGACGCCAACGTGTACCGCTACCGGGGCCGTGTCGTGTTCACCGACGACCGCAACGGCCGCTTCTCCGTCAAAGAACTCGAATCCTTCGATCCTGACATGGTGGCGCAGTACACCCGCATCGTTGCCAAAGAACAATTCGACGAAGACGCCTTCCGCAACGACCACCCGGAACTGTGGGAACGTCTGCGCGCCCAACGGTTCCTCGTCAAATAAACCTACGCAACATCCGAGAGGAGAACGCAGAAATGACCGAAGAAAGGGTGCCCCCAGCTGAACTGGTGCTGCGGGCGGATCCCGTCGACACACCCATGCTGTACTTCGTGGTGTGGGCCGACGGCCCTCTCGCCCGTGACCTGCTGCAATGGAACCAGGAACCCGAACTGGGCAAGGCGGGCACCAACCGCAAAGCCTCCGACATCAAGGTCGCCGAGTACTGCGCCACCATGCTCGCCGACGAATGGCAAACCAACCCGCACCCAGTGGTGTTCTCCGAAACCGGCTGGCAGGAAGACGGCCAGCAGCGGCTCAAGGCCTTGGTGAAGGCGTCGCTGACCCGGCCCAACATCCGGGTTCCGCTGACGATTTGCATCAACGCCCCCGACGAGTCGCGGATGGTGATGGACCTCGGCAAACGCCGCACCCCGTCGGACTTCCTGAAGATGGCTGGGCAGTCCAACACTGTCGTCCTCGCGTCGGCGCTCAAGATGCTTTACAACTACGACCACACCCCCCGCACCGGCCCTGAGGTGTGGCGTAAAACCCGGTGGACGCCGACGCTGCAGGCCGAAGTCCTTGCCGCGCACCCGATGATCCGTGAAGGGATCAAGGCAGCGACGCGGTCTAAACATCTGCTGACTGTCGTGCCCGGCGCGGTGCTGTGGTATCTGATCTACCGGGCGATGGAGGACGGCGGCGAGAAGGCCAACTGGTTCTTCCGTGGCCTGGAACGCGGCACCAACCCCGACGAGCTCGACGCCCGTTACACGTTCCGTGAGGGTTTGGCCCGCGCCTCTCTGGTGCACCGTGACTGGGATTCGGCTGACTACCTTGGTATCGGCATCAAAGCGTTCAACGCGTGGGCTGTCGGCGAGAACAAGTGGGTGTTCGGTCTGCGTAAGAACGAACGCTTCCCGAAGGTCATCTCGGCGGCGCAGTCGCTGCCGCTGCAGAAGATCCTCACCGAGGCGGAGCTCAAGGCCATCGGCGACGCGACGAAGGAGATCAAGACCGGCGACAAGCCGTACGTGAAGTTTGAGCAGCCGTAACCAGCAAACGAACCTAGTAGAGGTGCCATACTATGTCGTATGGCACCTCTACTTACTTTCAACGTCCTTGGGGTTCCGGCCCCGCAAGGCTCCAAGATAGCCCGATACAATAAGAAAACGGGCCAAGCCTACGTTGTGGAACAAAACGACCAGGCGAAGACGAGCTGGCGGCAGGATGTCATCAACGCCGCCATGATCGCCCGTAAGGCGATCAACTTAGACACCATCGACGGTCCCGTGTGGATCGACGTCGAATTCCGGCTGCCGCGTCCCCCGTCGGTGAACGTCAAAAGGCGTCCCTACCCTTGCGTGAAACCGGACGGCGACAAGCTGGACCGCAACACCCGCGACGCGTTGACGCAGGCAGGGGTGTATCGAGACGATGCTCAGGTGGTGAACTGGCGCGGGTCCAAGCGTTACGCCACCGACGATCCGCTTGGTGCGCCGGGCGCGACGATCAGGGTGGGGCTGGTTCCGTTGCCTGAGATCATTTAAAGTGCGTGTAAGCACCGACACGTACCAGGGGGCACGATGAACCTAGGCAACTACGACGCGGACGATCAACTGTCCACAAACGAATGCGCCGCGCTGGCCAGAGTCAACCGGCGCACAGTGGTGACATGGATCCGTTCCGGCCAACTGGAAGCCTCACGGCTGCCGGGACGGCGGGGGCATTACCGCATCCGCTACGCCGACTTCAAACGCTTGGTCACTAAACCAGCAACGGAATAGGAGTCACGCGCTGGCCGGTCCACGCGGCGCGTGACTGAACTCGCGGCCTTGCCCCTTGGTCAGATGCCGGGCGGAGGGTTCTGACTCGGCACGCAGCCATTCAGCCTGTTTGTAGGGCAGCCCTGCTCTGCGTGTCATGACAGTGGCGAGCATCCGGGCGTTGTGTTGGACGCGCCAGCGGTCGTGTCCGGACACGCGCAGCCAAATTTCTACAGCGCCTTTCGGGTTGTTGATGGTCATGCCGAGAAGCGCCGGGTGTTTGCCGGTCATGATCTCGTAGGCCTTGTGCAGCGCGGCGACAGCGTCGGTGTGGGTGAACTGCCCGAGAGGTATCCGGAACACATGGACCTGGATCACGGTGTTCAGGATACGGCAGATGGGCTGTCGGTGCCTTTTTTGGTGGTGATGATCGACGTGAGCAGCGAGAGCAACATCATGAATCCTGTCGCTTCGGCGGCGAACGAAATGTCGAGGTCTTTGAGGCCGGTGACGTCGGTGCCGAGGAACATAATCAGCGACTGGGCACCGGTTTTGATCATGCGCTCGGTGACTTCTTTCCACCACTGTTTGGTGAACATCGCTTACCTCACAAGGGTTACGAGGACGTTGACTGCCAGCAGCACCAGCGACACGAGCGCGGTCAAGCCTGCGCCGGTGACTTGGTTGCGCAGGGTTTTGCGGTCGATGCGATCTTTTTCGATTTCTGTGTCTACGCGGTGGACTTCGGCGCTGGCGTCTGATTCGATGCGTCGTTGTTCAATGGCAAGGTTTTCGATGCGCACCTCTAGGACGCGCATCTCTGCGATGTAGACGTCTCTGCGGACCATGCCTGAGATGGCTTCGCGGAATTCTGAACGGAAGTCGGAGATGGTCCGGGCGATCTCCGCGAGTCGGGGGCCGTCGTCGGGTTCAGGCATTGTCACACCTTGATCATGGCATCGGGATATTGACTTGGGCAACGTAGCTGACGATACGCCGTGCTGTTGCGGACGGGAAGCATTGACACCAAGTACAAGCAAGGTAGAATTGGGGCGTGACGATTACACCGGACAACCCCAAACTCGACCCGATCTCGGCCACCCTCATGGCATTGCGCCAACACGACCCCGTCCTGGGCGTCATGGCCGAAGTCCGCGAAACCTTCTACGAAGCCACCCGCATGCTCTGGGACGAAGGCGTCTCCCGCTACATCAAAATGCGCTACGACGCCATCGTCGACACCAACTTCGGCGGCGACCCAGGCCTGGCATCCGCATGCATGGACGCCAACCTTGCCAACTTCGACGTCGCCCCGACCATCCACCGCGCCTGCGACGTCAGCGACGCACCCCTGATGATGGAAATCGCCGCCTACGCCATGGCGCTGGCCGCCATCAACCAGCAACGCGCTGTATGGCGCACCTTCGAAACGATCATCGACCACCTCTACCGGCAGCTGCCCGCGAAAGCCACCACATGATCCAGATCAACGAAACGCGATGGCAGGAAATGCTCGCCGACCGGCGGCGTCTCATCGGCGAAATACGCACCATGCGCCGCATCATCCACACCCTCATGCGCGCAGCCGCGTTCCACCACGCAGCCACCGCCCCGCAGGAACCATTCCCTGCGTTCGTCGGGCTAACCGAGGCCCAATACGCCTGGTGGCTCGCCGACATCATCGACGCAGAACTTGGCCCGCCAGAGGAGAATTAATGCTCTACCTGCTTGTCACCGGCTCTGGGACCTGGGACGACGACGCCTACATCTGGAGCCAACTGTCCAAGCTGTACCTGCAACACGGGTCCATCGAACTGCACCACGGCATGTGCCCCGAAGGCGGAGCCGACCTGATCGCCGACGCGTGGGGCAACGCGTTCTTCTTCCAAGGAGCCGACGTCGCGGTGGTCCGCCACCCGATGGACCGTCACCAGTTCGGCAAAGCCGCCGGACCCATCCGCAACACCGCCATGGTCAACATCTTCAAAGGCTTCATCAACCAAGGCAAAAACGTTGCCTGCCACGCCTTCCACCGCAACAACTCACGCGGCACCAGCGACTGCGCCTACAAAGCCCTCACGGCCGGGATCCCCGTCGTCACCCATGTGCGCAACGGCGACCAGCCCATCAAAACCGTTGTCGAAGAACAACTCGCGCTGTTCCAGGACGCCGCATGAGCACCAAAATCGTCTACATCAACATCGGCAACAGCGACCACAAACTCAGCCAACACGACTGGTCGCTGTTCTGGCAGCAAGTCGACGCCGAAATCCGGTTCAGCTCCCGCGACATGGGCGGCCCAGTCATCTTCGGAGCCTGGATTTCCTCGCCCGTCTCACCGTTCCAAAACGCCTGCTGGTGCGTCGAGTTGACCGTGCCGCTGGAGCTGCGGCTGCGGCGCACACTCGCGCTGGCCGCCCGCGACTGGGACCAAGACTCCATCGCCTGGACGGAGGTGACGGCTGTTGACTTCATCAAGCCACACCAATGACATCGTCAGACAACTCACCGCCCGGCGTAAACAGCTCGGCCTCACCCAATCCCAAGTCGCCTGCCGCGTACGCGTCGTACGCCAAACCATCGTCGCCTGGGAAAACGGCTACAGCTGGCCCAGTTCCAAACTTCTAGACGCATGGGCGCAGGCGCTGGGAGCCGAAAAGATCGCTCTTATCCTGCCAGGGCAGCTTGTGTGCGAGGTCCCACCAGGCCATCAACAGCTAGTTTCCGACGAGCTTGAAACGCCCGGACCGCAGCATCGGTGGCTGGACCGAAAGACCCGTCTACAAACAAGCTTGCCCCCCACGCGTTCAAGAGCGCCTGGAGTGCCCTTGCGTCTTTACCGAGGATCCCGAGCCGCAGCTCCGGCCACTTAAATCCCATGATCAGCTGCCATGGCGCGGACGAGTTTTCCGCCGCGATCTCATGCAGGATGCTTTCGTGGATGTGGTCGGTGTGCGGGTTCGACCCGTCGTACACCCGTGGCCGGAACCGGTCAGCGACACGGTAGATCCGCCGGTTGTAGATCGTGTACCGGGTCGCCGGGTGCAGCATGCACGAAGCCACCACAACCTCCGGCACAATGCCGTCCTTGTCGATGTCGCGGGCGCGGACGACACCCGTGTTCGGGTCCGGGTTGTGGTCGGAAACCTGCGCCTGATGCGCGGCGTCGCCGATCCATCCGCATGCGCCGTGGTCACGGTTGGGCCAGCGCAGATCAAGGGTGGCCTTCAAGTTTTTCAGGCTGCGCGCCTCATACGCTGCTGGCATCTTCTTCGCCTTCTTCGCCTTGTTCGTGCGCGGGGAGCTGCGATACGTCGAAGTCGCCCAGTAGGGCCTCTGGAAAGTCATCTTCGCCATTCGCAGCTACATCACCTGGGTTGTCTTTCACGACCATGTCACGATGGTACACAAAGACGTCACACGGTGGGGGCGACCACAACACGACGCCGTGAAATGGTGCCCGTCCCAGAGATCACCCGGTGGTACAAGGCGCAGTTGTACTGCGTGCCCGGCGTCAACCCGGAAACAAGATCAGTGTGTGAGGTGCGGTTGACGCCGGTGTTGTCGTTGCGGACTGTCCGGTCGTCTGAGACGGCTTGACCGGCGACCACTGTCCCCGACGCTGGGCCTGGCCCGGTGGCGATCTGCGGCGAGATCAGGCAGATGATCGCCGAGCTTGCCGCGATCTCCGCCGTCCACGTGATCAAAACCTTGCCGCTGGGCGGCGCGATGAAAGCCACCGAACAAAACGAAGAGGGGCCTGCTGTGGTGTAGGACGTGGAGGTGGTGGTGTACGCCTCCTGAGCGAAGTTGGACACCGCACCCCATGCGGTGTTCGCCGCCAAGGCCACCTCGCCGAGGACCAGCCACGACGAACCGTCTGCGCTGATCGCCGACTGCCCCAGCAACGCAACAACATCGCCTACCGCCGGGACATAAAACCCTGCGACACCAACGCTTTCAGAGTCGAACGTGCCGCCTTGCACGGACACGACAAGCGGGTTGACGCCGATGACGGTGCCGATACGCACCGTCGCGGGTTGCCCCCGGTCCTTGGATATTTGATCCAGAAAATTCACGAGGTACGCCAAACCTGCAGCCGCGACCTCGCCGCAACCGTTGTCGCTGTAGCGTCCGAAGAGCTTTGCGCCGCCTGCAGTTGCAGGTTCCCGGCGTTGGTGCTTTGGGTCAGTTCACCTTCCAGCATCGCGATCAGGGTGGTGCCGACGCCGTTGCCGCCGACGGCAAGGGCTGTACCCGAAGCGGTTGTTGTGGACCAGCTGGGGTCGCCGAACGTAACCACACCGCCGCCTGCGCCGACCAAACCCCACAACATCGTCGCGCCGCTGGGGATGGTGAACGCGAACTTGATGTCAGCCGACGTTGATGCGTCGTAGAACAGCACCGCCCGGAACGCGAAGATAGCACCGTTTATCGCAGGCAAAGCCACGACCAGATCGGTGACGTTTTGCAGCGTCGTGTTCGACGGGCCAACGTTTTGGCTTGCCGTTTTGCGGACGGTCGCGAACAGGCTACGCGTGTACAGGCTGATGTCGTTGGCACCGTCGTAGATGTCGACACGGTTTTCCGTTGCCAGACCGGAGATTTCGTTCTCCGCCACCACAGCGCGTTTAGCTGTGCGGTCAGCGACGTCGGTGTAAAGCCGCACCAGTTTCGGTTCTACACCGGCGACGAAGTTCGAAAACGCTGTCGGATTGTTGGCGGCGTCGGCTCCGACGGGGAGGCTGATGCCTTGGTCTGTAGTGGTAGTAGGCATTACGGCCCTCCTATTATGCGAGCCTGACAATCAGACGGACATTTAAATGCAATGTTGCGGTGCCGGTACCGGTGCCGGTGAAAGTTATGACAGTGTCAATGGTTTGCCCTGCCGTCACTATCACCGCCCCGCCAGGAAACGACCACGTACCCGACAACGGCGAACCTGTTTCGTTGTTCACCGACCGGGCGAACTTCGCCGTCGCAGCAACACGGATCTGGATACGGGCATAGGTAACCGTTGTGGCCGTAACGCTTGTGTACCCGTCGACAACATAAATGCCGGACACCGGCGCGACATACGTCGACCCCGCGTTCGTCAACGGTGTAGCCACACCGGAGGCGATACCACCCTGGTTTGGGCTCATGTCCTGCTGCACGTTGTAACGGCCGATGGCGAAATCCCGGTCGGCTGCAATGTCCAACAGTTTCGCGTCGATCTGATTCGCCAACGTCGAAAACGCTGACGCGTTGATCGCGTCGGATTCGCATGGATAGGTGAACCCGTAGATGGGGGTGTTGGCTGGCATCGTCTACACCACCTTCAACGCGATCTCGTCGGAAAGCCGGTGCGCCCAAAAGAAAGAGCCCGTGGCAGCGTTCAAGGTGCTCGACGTGTTGCCGTGCAAGAACTGAAACTGGATGCTTTCATTGCCGTTCAACGCCACCGTTGTACACAAAGTCAAGTCGACGCCGATACCGACGTTGGCTTCGAACTGGGTTTCCAGCATCGTGTATGTGTTCGCGACGCTGGTCGGCGAGAACAAGGTGCGGGTGACAATGGACAGTTGCCGGTAGGTGTTGTCGTCGACTGTGCCGGTGGCGGTGGCGTTGACGAACGCGCCGACCTGCCACACGCCAGCCGGGAGTTGGCTGAACGTGGACCCGAACGTCGGCGACGGGGTGAAGTTGGTGAACGTCAACGTGGCGAAGGTGTCCAACACTTTCATGACGTTCGCTGTGCACGCCACCGGCGCGGCCAAGGTGCGGATCAGCGTCGGCAGGTTGGCCGCCGAACGCAGCGAACGTTCCACCGGGAACAGGCATGCCTCGGCCGCCAACGCGGTCTGCTGCAGTTTCAATGCGACAGCCGCGTAGTTCGCCGGGTCCATGCAGTCGAAACATTCGGTCACGGCGTTGCCCGATCAGCGATCCAATAGGCGGTGAACGTTGCCTTTTCCACGATCACCGACAAGGTGGTGGAGTCCGTCCGGGTCACAGTCAACTTGCGGCGCACGGTGCCTGTGGAGACGGTGACGTTGGAGGTGTTCAACCCGACCGGGGTGTAGTTGGTGCGGTCCAAAACCTGGTCCTGGTCGCCGCTGATGGCCAGGACGATGAAGTTGTTGTTTACGCCGGTGGCTGTGACCGTCGCCGATCCGATCAGTGCGATGCGGCCAGCCCGGTTGATGGTGATACCTGAAGGGTCGGCATCGAAATCTACCCATCCCACAGTGTCGGATGTGACGCTGTCGAACGGGATTTCCGACCCGGACACAAGCGTCACCGGTGTGGTGACTTCCATCCGGGCGATAGGTATCACCGGCACAGTGCGGTCGATGACCGCCTGGAACCCGTCAATGACCACTTGCAAAGCGTCGGTGAAGTCGCACCATTGATCAGCGAAGTCGCATGGGGCGTCTGTGCCGGTGGGGTACGGCAACGCGAAGTTTGCGGTGGTCGCAGTCAACGCCGTCCCCTTCCTACACCTTGCTCAGCACAAGTGACCTAGTAGACACCATCATGTCACCCGAAAGGTCCAGCGGCATAGTTAACCCAGACACCACCTGGATCACCCCCACCCGGCCGTTGATGTCCAGGCTGAGCACATCCCCCAGTTCAAGCGACGCGTCAGGTGTCAGCGTCAAATCCCACGCCTCCACCGGGGCCACCGAGTTCGCCAGCAACGTCGCTGCAGCGCCCTGCGCAGCCACTTGCGTCGACGGGGTTTGCAGCCGCTCCAGAAGACTTCTGACACCGAACCCGCCGCCGACGTAGGTGGGGCTGGCCGGGTTGTTGTCCGACGCTGTGGCGTACACCGGGGCGTCTCCGTTGAGCCGTTCCCCGCTGACCGTCACCACGTTGAAAATCGACTCCCGGGAACGTTTCGCTGTCCAGTCGTTGACCGTGCCGCCGTCCTTGTCCGTCAACGTGATCACCGGCGAGGACGCGACAGTCCACGGCAACACCCGCATCACAAACGAACCGTCAGCCAGCGCATACCACACCGCAGACGCCGAAGACGCCATCTCATCCAACGCCGCCGCCCGGTCCAGTTCCCACGTCAACGGCTTCACCGGCGTCGAGAACGTGTCCGACACCCCGAACTCGGCGTCGGGTACAGCGTCGCTGACCAGACGAACGAACTCGGTGTAGACAGTGTTGACTGTTTGAGAACTTTGCGGCGAAACAAACTCGGCGTCGACGACATCGGCTGCCCTGTCCGCGCAGGACACAAGCACCTCCGCCGAGGAACCCGACTGGGCGACGTCGCGGATCCTGCCCCGGAACACCGGCCACGTGTACTTCGCGGACCCGTCGCCGAGACGCACCCCACGGAACACCCGCAGCTCGTTGCCGAAAGGTGCCAGCAAGTCGCCGGTGTCGGCTGGGTACAGGTCGAACGGGACGCTGATCTGCAGGTTACGTGTCACCCTGGATCCGAGGGTGGCGGTGATGGTGCCGCTGTAGAAAACCAGGCCGCCTTCCGGGTCGCCTCGGTCCGCCGCTGGGATCAGCATCGCCAGCGGCGAACCGGTCCCGGACCACACCTCTATGCGCACATAGTGTTCGTGTCCTGCCGCGAGGACGTCGCGGTACAGGGCGTCTGTTCCACCGGCCAGCATGGCTACAGCCCGTTCAATAGCTGGGTCCAGGTACGGCCGCCGCCGGACACTGCTGTCCAGTCGGCGAATTCGGTGTTGACTTCGTCCCAGGTGCGCAACGCTTCGGGGTCGGATCCGGGGCCGTCGGTGGAGGCGCTGCCCAGTAGAAGGTCAAGCCATGTCAAAGCGCCGATGGTCATCGACGTCCACGAGGTGTAGACGTCGCACATGTCTTGGATGCGTGTTCCGCAGACACCGTTGGACGGGCCAGCGGGTCTTTGTGTGGTGACGTAGGGCAGCGATATGACGCGGAAGTCGTCGCGTTGGTCGACGCCGATGCGGGCTTCGACTTCCTGCCCGACGGTGATGTAGCGGTCGGCCATGCAGTAGGTGGCGGGTAGCTGCAGCAGCAGTTCGTTGCCGGGTTCGTTGATGTCGATGACAGCGTCGCGGGCTTGGCAGTCGTGGGTGATCAGCCGCAGCTCTGAACGTGGGGAACGGCGGGAACGGTTGGTGGGTATGGGGAATTGGCGGTTGACTGGTTCGTTGACGACGGTTGACGGCGGCCGTTCGTCTTGGGCCTGCCCGGCATATGAGATGCGGTGGTCTTCGTTGCAGTCATTCAGCATTGGGCTGCACAGGCCGATGGTCAGGTCCAGGCAGGGGTTGGTGGGGTTTTTGAGGCGTACGTTGGTGGTGTCTGTGACGGTGATGGTTGTGCATACGTTGACGGTGACTGGCCGTTCCTGGGTTAGTTGTACTTGGTCGTAGTAGAACAGTGTGGTGTTGGGTGCGATGCCCAAGGCGACCACTCGCATGTCGGTGACGGTGGCGGTTTGGGTTGGGGTGTAGGAGACGCTGATATAGCGCCATTCGTTGTCGTCGATGATTTCGGCGTTGCTGTAGAACGTCACCACACTACTGTCCGCATAGGACAAAGTGACCTGGATTTGGACAGCGTTGTAGCCCTGCGGCGACATCACCCACGCCGACACCGTAATCGGGACGTCGGCCAGGATCCCGGCGATGGCAGGTTGAACAATGCCGCCGGACGCTGAGGTTCCATCCGGTGTAAACAGGCCCGAGAAAGCCCCAGAATGGAAAAACGCACCCGACTGCACCAGCGTGCCGCCCGAAGGCGTCCACGGCGCTGTGCCTGTTTCAAAGTCAGGGTTCTGCGACAAAGTCGTTTCGACACCCGAAGCGATCAAACAGTACTGCAGCAACACATTCAGCGGCGGCTCAGTGTCATACCAGATCCCCTTCGAACACGACAGCAACAAATTGCCGTCGCTGTCGTAGGCGACATACGGCCGCAGCGTCACCACCTCACCGGTGACAGTGTTGGTGCGCTGCACACCCGCATAGGTGACCGAAGGGGTGTCCGTCCAGTCAGCCTGGACACGGACGTAAGCCTCCGTGGCGAAGGCAGTCGCGGAGATCGTCGGCATTTACAACCCCCTCGAACCGAACGCCATGCTTGTCGCCAAAGCTTTGTTGTTACGGTCCACCACACGCACCAGGTACGGCTCCAACTGGTCGTTACCCAGGTAGACGTAAACCATAGTTTGGCCGCTGCTGCCCAGCATGTCCGCCAAACCTGACTGCTGCGCCAGCTGCGCCGCCCGTCCAGGCCGCGACAGCGGGATGATGACTTCCGGCCCTGCCTCACCAACAATCGCGGCGGTTGGGCCGTCGACGATACCTCCGGCGGCGTACTCGGAGAACGGCCTGGTGCCGCTGGAAGGCAACGCGTGGCCGTTGAGTTGGGTGGCCTGATAGTTCGCCCGCGCCAACGCGTCTGCGGCTTTGTTGGCGTCGTAAAGGATTTTGTTAAGCCACCCAGTGTTTGGCTCTGGAAGGTTGACAAGGTTCACCGACTCGCCGTAAAGCCGGTGGAGCATGTCGACGTCGACACCGCGTGCCCTGGCGATCGCTTCGATCTGGCGGACTTCCTGCTCGTAGAATCCCCGGGCTTCTTCAGCGTTGAATTTGCCTTGCTGGTAGTACAGTTCCGCCTGAGTCTGGGCGTCTTTGAACGCGTCGGTGAACGCGCGAATGTTCTCGCGGCCTTCTTTGCCGGTGGTGTCCAGGGTCCGGCCGTTCTCTTTCAATGTTTCGTCTAGCCGGTCGATGGATTCTTCGTAGTCCACGTTGGCGTCGATCAGGTTGAACGCTGCGTCGCGGGCTTGGTCCATGGCCTTGGCGGCGTCTTTGATTGCCTTCTCTTGGTTTTTGGTGGCGGCGACGGTGCCTTCGATTTCGTATGACAGGTCGTTGAGCGTTGCGCCGTACTGCCCTGTCGACTCCTGGGCAACGTCTGATGCTTCAAAGAATTTGGACAGTGTTCCGGTGAGAAGCGGCACGGCTGTATAGATTTTGCGGATGAACCCGTAAACCTCGGTGAGGATCTTGATAAGGTATCCGAGTTCGACGATGAAATCTGCGGTGAGGTGGATCAGGTCACGGAACGCGGCCTGGCCGTCTTCTCCTGTAGAGACAAGGATTTCCAGGAAGTCGCCCAGCGCGTCGCCTATGACTTCGAACCCGCCGGATAGTTCTTTGACGAACGGGTCAAGGTCGTCGGACACGTTGGCGATCGACCCGATGATTTTGTCGAACGCGCCGAGGACACCACGTTCCAAAGGTTCGACGAACCCGGACGCGTTGGCGAAGATTTTGCGTAGCTGCGGTTCCCAGTCCAGGAACGCCAAACCGATCCGGTCCAGGCCTTTGAGTGTTTCTGCCACGAACGGCTGTGCCAGGTTGGCCAGGAACACACGCAGCCCGCCGAATATATCGCTGGCCTTGGTGCGGACCTCTTCGAACTGGAAGGCCAGCAAAACACCAAGTCCTGCAACGGCTGCGCCCAACGCGCCGGAGACGGCACCGGCCAACGCGCCGGAGATGAACGGCAACGCGAGCAGGATGCCGCCGACAATCGACGCTTTTACCTGCATAGGCAGGGCGGAGATACCGTCGTCGAGCGCACCGGCCAGAGCGGCGGCGATGCTGATCATCCACGGCTGTTTCTCTTTTTTGGCGTACCGTTTCTTGGTTTTCTTGTCGAATTCGTTGGCGAATTCGTCGGATGCTTTGCCGCCTGCGTCGTGTGCGCCTTTGGTCAGGGCGTCGCCGAGTCCCTTGTGGACGTTGTTTTCGGCGTCTTTGACCACCTTTTCGACTTCTTTTTTGAGGTCGCGGGTGAAGGGACGCATGTCCGCTTTGACGGCGATGTACGCCTCACCCAGGGTTGCCACAAGGACATAGTAGATCAGAGCGTCTTAGTTAGTCAGCGGCGAATGCCTGCGCCATCGCCTGGATCTGGGTGAAGTCCCGGCGTACGGCTACACCGGCGGGGATACGGTTGAGTTCGATGTCGAACAAGGTGCGGCCTTTGTCGTCCTGCCCGTCCCACAGCATCATGTAGGCGGCGTCCAGCCAGTCGGGGAACAGTACGGTTCGGGCGTTGATCCCTTCGCGGAGCAGTCGTCCGTTGACGTACTGCCAGCCTTGTAGGCATCGCCGGGACAGGTTGAGTACCCACCACCAATCACGCCCGCCCGCTCGGCCAAGGGCAACACGAGCTGCGTTGGCCCATCGATCGTCACGATCATCGAAAGAGTGCGACACCGCGAGCATGGCCTCGCATTGATCGTCACAAACCCCTCCGGGGAACACACCGGCGAGGGTTTCCATGTCTGCCCCGACCAGCCCCAGCCAGTCATATGCGCAGTCAGGGTACAGGTCCCATTCGATATCGAAACATGTAACGCGTACTCGTTCGGGACGGAGCCGGGAGAGGACGTCAACGCTGCGCCCGGGACGCATTCGCCGTCTTCTTCGCCGGGGCTTTCCTGGCTGGTGTCTTCTTCACCGGCGGCGGGGCGTCGTCCGGTGCGGGTTTAGGTTTCATGGCACCGTTGGCGAACACCGGCATGATGTCAGGGATGTCGATGTTACCTAGAAGCATCTGCTCTTCGACCCAGTCACGGTCTTCGGGATCGACAAACTTTGTTTCCACAATGTCCAGGATGGTTTTGCCTATACGTTCGGCCAGGTCGCGGCGGGTTTTCGTGTCGGTGCTTGCGTCGAACTGTGATTCCAGCCGGGTCAGGACGCGTTGCAGCATCATCAGCTGGCCTTCGGAGCTGGGGTGGAACCGCATGGCCCGCCCCTTAATCGTCAGCTCAAAAATACCTTTGTCAGCCATGCCGACTATGTTACGGCAAGCGCGAACGAGTCACAGGAAGTGACGTCGTCCGGAACCCGTTAGCCCGCCCGAACTGATGCATCGGCGTCGTCAAATACCGGATAGGACGCTTGTTACCCGGGTGGGTCACCTGCGCGAAGAAGAAGAACCGGCGCGCGTGGACACGGGAGCGGCCTTTGCGGCGGCGGCCACGAGCAGTCAGGACCGCCATCCCCCGCTCCCACTCAAACTTGAGCGTCTTACCCTTCTTCGAATAGATCCGATGCGGCTGCGAACCCTGATGCACAGTCGCCGCCCAGTTCGCACTTGAACCGACCCGGCCCTCCACCACATCCAAGCTCATCGTCACCGCAGACTTCAGGCTGGTCTGCAGCGGCTGCCCCAGTTTGCGTTTCCCTGAACCAGACATGTGCGTGCCCCGAGGCGCAAGCCGTCTGGCACCCAACAGGATTTCGTTGCAGGTACGCCGCACCAACGGCCGGGTCACCTTCTGCGCGAAGGCATGCGTCTTAGGTTTGTCAATCACGACCCTTGCCATGACGTCTCCTATCCGCCCAGTCCCAACCCCACACCACCGCCAGGAACACACCCAGCCCCAGCAAAATCCAGTGGATCGGCTGCATGGCTAGTCGCCTAGGGCGGCACGCACAAAGCAATCCTTCGCCTCAAGTAGCTTACGCAACCCGGCGGTAAGCTCCGGCCCGTCCGCGAGCTCGTTCAGCATCACCTCCGCCAGCAAGCAGCACTGCTGCGAAATCTTCTGCAGGTCATCGCGGCCCAGATGGGTGAAGCTGAAAAATTTGGCCAGCGACACCACGCTGGGGTGGCGGCCTTCGTAAACCTCCGGTGACATAGCGGACTCCTTAGCAGCAGCGCGGCAACGACATGATCACCGGAAGTGACCGTTCGATACAGTCGGCCGTCAGGTTGACAGTTGATGTTCCTGCCAACCACAGCGTGCCACGTGAAAGCTGCGGAGACCAGCAACAAAGCGCCTTCCGCATCGCCTCAAGATCGTTCGCGTCGGTTTGTGTCGCAGCCGTCCAATCCACACACGTCGGCCCGGCCGGATCCCCCATCCCCGGCACACACCGCACCGTCCCCAACGTCAACTCCACCGCCCAAGACACCGGGAAACAACCCGTCCCCTTACCCGGCTCCACATCAGGGGCAGGGAAATTCGACGACGGATACATGTTCCCCAAACGCACATACGCCAACCCGGGGCAGCACGACTTGTCGATGCTGTTCTCCGCATTGAAATCGTGGATAGTCAAATCGCCGGTGCGCAGACAACAGTCCGCCGGAGGGTTCGGATACGCATCCAACGCCTCACACAAACAAGTCAACAGCAGATTCGCCCTGGTGATCAGAGTCGTCTCATCAGCCATCAGGGACTCGTCACCGTGCGAGGCACGTTAAGTTCCGGCGCGTAAATCCGCAAACGTTGATGGTTCTTGTACGGGTTGAACGCCATGATGATCGTGTCGACCTCCCACAAACCAGTCAGCCCACCTTCCAGAATCGCCTGCGGATCCATCATGTCGATGGTGATGCCGTTACGCACCAACGAAGACACCCGAGGCGACAGACGGCAATCCCCGCCAGTGCACGCCTTACCCCACTCACACGCCAACGTCGACGCCGCCCGCAGCAACGCAGGCGGTGTCGGATCCCCGCGCATGTACGTCACCGTGAACACGTTGCTGCCATCGTCGGTGTCCATGTCGGCGCAGATCGGCCAGCAGTCACCGTCAGTGCGGACAAGCCAATGATTGTCGTCCACACGATAGGCGGAAGGATCCACCACCACCCCGCCGACGGTGACTTCCAGAACCGAATCGACCGGCCCCATCAGCCGCACCTGGCAACGCGGGTCGCAGCAGCACACACCTGGGCATGCACAGTTGAACCACTGCCCGTTGAAAATGTACGGAGTCCACGTGCCGCCGGACCAGTCGTAGCCCCAAAACTCGCCCAGACCGTCCTGGCAACGTTTCATCCCACACGGCCGCACAGTCATCTGGCAGGTGCCGAAAATCCGGCCGGTGGCGGCCCACAACACCACCGCCGCATAGTCTTTCGCATCCGCCTTGATGGTGGTCGAAAACCCTGCCCAGTCGGTGCAGCAGACAGGGTCGGGGATAGCCCATCCGCATGGCCCCATAATCGTTCCTCCTGCCGCCGAAGCACCTGTGAGATCAAGAGTAAGCGGTGGCAGCGTCAGATTCAGCACGCCGCTGACCGGCAGCTGGCCTTGGCTGTCGAACTCCAACGCTGGCAGGTTCAAGTCGACGACACCGGAGATGGTGACCTCGCCAGCAGAATCGAACTCCAACGCGGGAACGGTGGCGTTGAGCACCCCGGCGGCTGTCAGCTCACCCGCAGAATCGAATTCCAACGCCGGAACATTCAGGTTGACGGTGCCGGTGATGGTCGAATCGTCAACAGCGATGTCGACAGCGAAGCTGCCGTTGGTGAAAGATTCGTCGTCCGGCGGCGTCGACGCGCTTGTCCCGCCGGAGTCGCGGAAGATGCAGTTACCCGACAGCGACCCGTTGCTCGGGTTACCGAAACCGGATTTGAACCAGTAGTTTGATGTCTCCGAACCGGGGTGGAAGATGGTGACGAAATAGAAATCGTTTTGCACCAACGCCGTGTTCGCGACACCTGGCACCGCAACCTCGACACCAGCCGAACCGGTCAGGCCGCCGATGTCGATGTCCTGGATCAGTGTGGACGCAGAGATCGGCGCGGCGCGTTTCCACAACTGCCAACGCGTCCCGGCAGCGAACACCCCGGCGTTGTTCATCTTCACATAACCGGCCACCACAATTTTGCCGGTGGCGTTGGTTTTGAAGTTCCAGCCAAGCTGACGCGCCTGCGGCGAAACCGCCCCACCCGAAGTGTTGATCGACTCCAGCGTTGCAGTGTCAGTAAGTAGTCGTGTCGCGACCACGCCAGCCTCCTTATGTGCTGGCTGGCGTTGTCAGCGTTCCCGCAGTGATCTCCACTGTCACACCGGTGCTGATGGAAGTCGTGTTCAACTCCAGCTCCCCGCCGCCGCCCGTCGCGGTGACCGCCCCGTCCATGACAGTGTCGCCGGAGTTGTCGGTGATACGGAACCAGCCAGCCGTACCCGTGGCCGCGCCAGTCGTCGACAGAACCGGTGTGGCGTCCAACGTGTTGACACCCAACGCCGCAGCACCAAACGACGGATCAGCCAAAGCGAACGTGGCTAGCACAGTGCCGGTTGCGGGGTCGTTGGCTGTCGCTGGCTGCGCACCGGTGCGGATTATCAGAGCGCCCGCGCCGACGTCGGCGTCGACCAACGCCGCCACAGCGTTACCGGCAGCGTTACGCGCTGCTGTCGCTAGACGTGTCGCCATACCCCTTCTCCTGCCCAAGTTGAGACGGCGCAACCTTTTGCGGGGCTGCGCCGCCCTGCACATTTACGGAATGTAGATCTGCTGTTCAGTCCACACCGTTGTCACCGACGCGTCGGCCACCCGGATCGTGAACACACCAGGCCGGTAGGCGTAGGTGTGGTTCGACGCACCGGATTCGGCTGCCCCGTTGGTGGCGTTGCCGTCGCCCCAGGTGATGTTGACTGTGCCGTTGCCGGTGAAGTTGGCGTAGTTCAACGTGGTCGCCAACGGGTTACCGCCGACGTTCATGGTGATGCTGGAAATCGTCGGCGACGCAGCATTGTCCGCAGCGCATGTCGTCGGGTTTTGGAACGCTGCTGTGCCGTTGTTCGCATCGAACGTGATGTTCGTACCGGCGACATACCCGGACAGCAGGTCCGCGCCGCCTGGCTCCAACGCCAACGCGCCGATCGAAAACAGCTCTTCCGGAATCCAAATCGACGGCTGCGCAGTTGTCGACAACACCCGGATCCGGGCGTTGTTTGCCGTGTTCCCGACACCGCCCGCCCAGCAGGAGACACGCTGAGCAACCGTCTGCAGCATCGCATACGTCGGGACGGTGATGGTCAAAGATCCGCCTGCCACAGTGAACCCCCTTTACGAGACGGTGATGGTTGAGGAAACGTAGTCGGGACCTGAGTAGTTCAACGGCCGGAACCTTGCCGTGTAAGAACCCACGGCGTAGGTGTGGTTCGCCGACGTGCCTGATGTGACTGTTTCCACGGTCAGGTCGCCCCAGTCGATGACAGCCGGAAGGATCGGGGTGCCTTCGAACGTTGGGAACGTGCCAACGCGGACCACAGCGGCCAGACCGGTCAGCGGGGCAACCGCAAACGTCGGTGTTAGATCCTGGCAGCCGCAGTGTCCCGGAGGCGGACCCAGCTTCGTCCACTGGAAACACTTGTGCGCGGCCGGGTTGATAGCCACCAACAGGTCGTTCGGTAGACCTGCGTTGGTGCCGGTTTCGTTGAGGATGACGTTGTACGGGCCGGTGCTCCACTGGTTACCGCCCCGGGTGATGCCGGAGACGGTGAAGTTGACGACACCGTTGTTGATGGTGACGTCGCCGATCATTCCCTGTGTGATACGCGGCAGGACACCGTATCCGTAGGCGACTGCTTCGTCTTGGCATTCGTCTTCGGTGTTGGTCCAAAACTCCAACGCGAAGTTCGACGCCGCCGGTGAGTCCGGCATTGTGCACCAGCCGACAGCTTCCGGCGTCACCGCATCGTTGAAGATCAAAGGTTCGGCGGAAACAATGTTGAACAGTTCCGGGTCGACGTTGCAGAAGGTGACCGTCACTTCGTACCAGCGAAGGATCGGGGACTTCGGCTTGTCCACGCAGATGTCGCCGTTCGCGTTGAGCTGCAACGCGTCCTGGCGTTCCTGCAACACTTTCGTCAGGGCGATGTCGACAAACGATTCGGTGGTTGCGAAGTCGCATCCGTCCGAAGCGGATGTCGGCAGTTCCCCGCAGGTGCCTAGGCGTGTGACCCGTGCCGCTGGCGCACGGACAACGGAGTGGCATACCGACGGCATTACTCCTCCTTCTCAGGGTTGTCGTCCGTGTTTTCCACGGCTGTTTTGCGTGGCCGCCCACGCTTCTTCGGCTCCGGCAGCGGCGTGTCCGGTGTGTCGTCGAAAACTGTGCTGCCGGAAAGGTTTCCTTTGCCGTCTTCTTCCATCCGGGCCAACAGTTCGATCGGCACGGAGAAACCAGCCGTTGGCCAGGTCACCCACTGGACTTGGTTAGGATGGTTGGCGACGGCGAGAAGCCGCTGGCCGATTTCCTTTTCCCGCCCAGGTTCCGGGCTGACAATGATCACGTCCACAGGGTCACCGCCTTAGCGAACCCGCCGCACTCGTATGTGACTACATATTCGCGTTCGGCGAGCATCAGCATCTGGTTCGTGGCGCGGTTCAAGGAACCTTCCACCGGCGCAACCTGAATGTCGTTGTCTGAGGTGCGCCACACTGTGGTCTGCCCGGTCAAATACATCCAGAACACGCCGTCGGCTGGCGCGGCACCGGCCGGGTCGTTGTTGGCGTAGCAGCCCGTCGACACGACAGTGCCGATCGGTGTGCGCCAACGCGTCCCGTCGAATTCGATCAGGTGCGCCTCTTTGAGCGCGTTGAACACCGGGATGGCCACATGCAGATATCCGGGCACACCGTACTGGGTGGTGTTGCCGGTGAACCCGCAGTAGCGTGCCCGTTCCAGCTCGGACAGGACCTGTACAACTGTGTCGCCTGCGCCGGTGACAGTGATGATGCCGTCGGCGGTGACAAGGCCTGGGCCTTGCCCGAACGACGAGTTGGAGAAGATCTGTTCCACCATCGACTGTTCGACGCCTTTGAGGCGTTCGATGACGAAGGCTCGTTGCTCGTCGAATGTGTAGCCAGCCGAACCGCATTGCACTGTCGCAGCGACCATGAACGGCAACCCGACGACATTGGTCAAACCGTTGCCGGTCCAAAACCCTGCCTTAGAGTTTTGATCCAGCAGGCATTCGATTTCGTAGCCTTGCCCGATGCCGCAGATCGCTGTCTCGTAGCGCACACCGCCGTTGCGGGCGTGGGTTGGCAGATCCAGCGGGCCGACCGCAGCCTGGAACAGGCCGTAACGCAAAGGCGCGTTAGGTGTCGGCTTGGCAACTGGTACTGCCGGGATTGTCGCTACCATCGGTCACCTCCTTAAGCGACTTGATGAAGGGGAGCATCCGGGTGGATGCTCCCCGTCAGTTCACTTACGGAGTCACGTCCGCGCAGGCGACTGCACGCTGGACGCCTGTTGAACCGTTGGCGCAGATGTTGATGGTGTATGCCCACGAGAACTGGCACATCTTCATCGGCTTGAAGCCGTCCTCCACAAACAGCTGCGTTACGAGGTTCTGCTGCAAATTCGTTGAGTCGTAAACCGTGTCAAGGCGCACGACGTCTTGACGGCCGACAACCCATGTGCCTGGCAAGTACACCAGGAATGTGACAGCTGTCGGGTTGTTGAACAGCGCTGCAGCGATCGGCCCGGCCGGGTTACCGAACTGGTGGTTGACGTCGATCGCGCCTGCACCGTTGGTCGGGTCGAACGCGTCCTGCCAGTTGTAGATCCACTGGACGGACACGTAGCGCCGGGCCAGCGCGGCGTCGATCATTTGGTCGGTTAGCTCTTCGGTGTGGGTGGCGTTGCGGCGCAACCAGTCCGAACGAAGCGCTGTGCGTACCCAGTACGGGAACACCATCTCCACCATTTGGGTGCGTGATGTGCGGTAGGCGTAGCGCACGTTCATCGCCACCATGTCGATAGCGCCCATCAGCTGCGACCACACCGAACCGTCGGTGACCCACGGGTCCAGCGTCGACAAGACGATGGAGGTGGAGTTCGTTTCGATTTCGTTGACGATTTCGCGTGACACCAGATGCGCCATCGCAGCGGTTGCGCCGCGTACGAACTCGGAAACGAACTCTGGGTAGCCACGGTTTTGCAGCAGCGAACCGGTCAAACAGAGCGCGGCGACGTTGAGACGGTCGTCGACGAAGCTTGGGCATGGGATTTCCACACAGGTCTTTGCTGTGTCGGCGATGACCTGGGCTTCGGTCAGGATGTTGAATCCTGGGATCGGAAGGACGAGGTCGTTGCCGAAGAAGTCAGCGAAGTCCAGGCCCTGGTTGTGTAGCAGGCCGCCGCGACGCAGGATCATTTCCGGGGCGTTGAACAGGCCGTCGGTGGTGATCGGTGAACAGATCGAGTAGTCCGGTTCGGATGGTGCACACCAGCCGTTCGCGGCGACCAGCGCGCCTTCTTTGCCTGCAGAGTCGGAAACTGACTTCAGTTTCTGGAAGGCGGTGTCGTGTCCGTCGCCTTCGTTGATGACCTGCTTGTCGGGGAAGTTGCGCTGGATACGGGCCAGCGGGTGTTGCATCCGTGCGCGTGCTGCTCCACGTGTTGTGGTTGGGTATGCGCGGACGCGTGACTCGAACGCTTTTCCGATGGTTTCCCATGTCAGGACTGAGCCGGTTGGGAAGTCGGCGATGTCGGCTGCAGCCACGATGGTGAACGTGTCGCCGCCTTCAGCGATGTCAGCAGCCGGGGCGTGGACGGCTGCGTCAGCAATTTGCACGCTGCGGCGCGGGGCGTTTTCTGTTGCTCCGGCTGCGGTGATGGTTGCTTCGACGATGGTTGCTTGGTCGCCGATGCCGACTGTGGTTGTGGTTGCTGCGACGTCTTTGTTGCCTTCGGCGTCGAAGCCTTGGTTGGCGTCGGCGACAACGACGGCTGGTTCGTTGACTGGTTCGACGGTTTCGGCTGGCGCTGGGGTGTGGGAGACGGAGGCGGCGCGGAGGCGTTCTGCGCGGGCCTGGCGTGTTTCCAGTTCGGTGGCAACTGAGGCGACGAAGGCCTGCAGTTCTTCCATGTGGCCGAGCTGTTCGTCGGTGACTGTCTCTTCGGAGACGGAGGCGGTGAGGGTTTCCAGTTCAGACTTGGCGAGTCCGGCTAGGTCGGATAGGCCTGCGACGCTGAAGTTTTTGAACTGGTCGACCGCTGGAGGTGTGAACATTTGCGGTGTCCTTCCGGCACGTGGATATGTGTTTCCGTGTCGGCAGGCTCACAGCGCATCACCTGGGTGTTGATGATATCGGATGTTGTCGCCTATGTCTATTAGGTGACAGGCAAGTCAGAGTAAGGTAGTATTCGGGCATGAAGGTGTGGGCCATAGTCACCACAGCACTAATCGTCACCGTCATAGCCCAACTCATCACCGCCAGGAGCCTGTGATGGACATAGAAAACTACGCCGCCATGACCGACCTGCAACTGCTCGCCCTGGCCGAAGACTGGTTCAACCGGATGGTCTACCGCTCCGAAAAAGCCCGCATCGCCAGCGAAAAATGGGAAGCCAAAAAACCCGGCGTCGTCGAGCACCTCAAACGGATCCCCGGCAACGAAACCGACTACAACCTGCGCGCGGCCATCGCCAAAAACTACACACTCACCGACCTGATGGACGCCTGGTCGTGGAACGAACGCGACGCCAAACTATGGGCGTCCAACCTCGCCGGGCTACACGCATTCCTGCAGATCAGTGTGATCCTCACCCCGCTGGAGGAACAATGAAAACCGTCATCATCATCTGCGACCGGATCTCCCATGCAGTGCTACTCGCCGCCCCGCTGATCGCCTACTACATGGCCTAAACGCAAAGAGAAGCCCCGAGGGAACCCACATACCCTCGGGGCTTCGCGCACCCATTGCCCTACCTGCTCGAAACAGTGTAGCCCTTCTGCGCGGCCTCACGCCGCATCCGCGCCTGAACATTCTGCGTCTGCACCCGCAGATCAGACATAGAGGACACCAACACCTTCGAACCGTCCGGCATCACAGCCTCATACGGGAACTGCTGCGCTGCAGCCGCCCGGCCGCCGCACGACGAACAACCCATCACCTGTCTCCCTTCGGCAACCCTGCCAGGACATTACGCAGCCGGGTACCGCGCAGCTTCTGCTCCAACCCGGCAACCTTCTGGTCGTAGGCGTTGATGCGCTGCAACAGCACCTCATCCGCCTCCGTGACCTGCTCCGGTTTCAACGCCGCGATCTCCTCCTCCGAAAGCACCATGCCCGCCGCAACCAGCGACTGGATTTCACCCGACGCGGTGAACCCGACAATCGGGAACCCGGGGCTGTTCACAGCCAACGCCGCCACCAGCTCCAAGCCGTCCGGCGTCGGCCGCCAGTCACCGGACAGAGGCGAACGGCGCAGCTCCGCGATGCGGGCCTCCGTCGCGTCGGCGGTCAACGCGCCGTGCACCCAAATGCCGAACTTGTCCTCGCCTGCAGCCACGATCGCCACCGCGTTGCCGGTGTTGTCGTAGTGGTCAGCGGCCGGGACATAACCCAGCCGCAGATTGGCGTGGCCTGTCCCGACGGTGATCTTCCCAACTTTCTGTTCAGAACCGTCCGCAGTGAGAACGGTTCCGTCCATGAAGTATTTGTACCCCGAACGGCTTTTCGGGGCCATCCGGCAAACATCACGGATCCCGAAGTGACACACATTCCACAAAGCCAGATGGCCTGTGACCTGCCCATCTGCCGTGATAGCCAAAGGCGTCGGACCCTGAAGCGTTGGGTTGGTGAACCATTCAGCAGGTGGACGGATAGGCACAACGGATGATGCAGTCGTTGAACGTTCAGACTCTGAATCATTTGTTTCCTCGGCCTGTTCAGCCCCGAATCGTTTCTGCATGCGATCCACCAAACCTTGAATCTTCGACGCGTCCGCGTCGGGGATGTCCACACCGCCGCGTCCGCCGCCCAGCACAGAAGCGACCGCGTTGACGGCACGAGGGATCAGGGTCAGCTTGCCGTCGATGACGTCGGCGACAGGCAACTTGTATGATCCTTTTTGTTCCGGGTTGCCGGAGTCCCACCACAAAAACCCTTTACGGTATTTGCGGTAGTCGCCGCCCGACCACGACCACAGCCGGGCGCGGGCAGCACCCGCGTCCCACGACCTGGACGTGTCAGCCAGCGGCAAAGACGCAGCGCTGCCGTTGACAGCAGCGGTCAGCGAGGCGAGCACCTTCTCCTCCTTATTGCCTCCTCGAAGCCACGGCGGGACCACCCTCGGGTCGCCGTACGCCTTCTGCAACGTGTCATAGATTTCGGTGATGACCCGTTTGAGGCTGTTGCGTTCCTCTTCCCCCACAACGTTTTCCAAACCGCCGTGGGCACCAGACAGAATCGACGCCGCAGTGAACACCGCATGTGGAATCATCGTCAACTTCCCGTTGACCACATCGGCGATCGGCAGCCGGTAAGAGTTTTTGTTGTTCGCCGGGGCCTGACTGTTGCGCCACAGAAACGCCGAGTTGAACCGTTGCACCGACCCCGCCGAAAACGACTGCAGCCTGGCGATCGCGTCGTCGGCGTTGAAGTTCGTGTCGCGGGGGGCGATGGGGAACTTGCGCCACGCGGTGCTATTGACGGCCATTGTTCCCCCTGCGGTACACGGCTTTGCAGCGGCAGTTGATGACGTTGCTCGGTGATCCGGCCGGGTCGCCAGGTGCCATCAACGGCTCAAGGTTAACTATGAAAGGTTGGTTGACGGGGACAGTTTCGCTGATGCGATGCCCGGCCCGGACCTTCAGGTCGTGTTTGTGAAGCCACGTTTTGGTCAACACCGAAAGATCACGCATCTGGGCGCGTTGAGCTGCGGCGATCCCGCCGAAGTTGTACGCACGGTGCACCTCGGTAACCGCCACTGTCTGCGCGCGGGCAGGCCAGTTCTGTGTACCCGACACGTTGAGCACGTTGCGGACCCGGGCGGCCAGCTGCGCCGCGCTTTCCTGCCGGTCATGTCCCACACCGAGTTCGGAGATGATGGTGCGGTACACCTCGTCGGGGGTGCGGACCATCAGGTTACGGGTCCTCTGCAGCGTGTCCGCCAAGATCGGGTCGTCGGGGTTGAACGGGATGTCCTGCAGCCCCAACTGGCGAACCGTGTCCTCCCAGCCGGTCTGCGCGATCCGTTTAAGGGAATCGATCAACCGGTCAACGGAACGTTCCCACTGCGGCACCGTCGACCAGATCGCCGAAGGGTCCGGTGCCGCCCCGAACTTCAAATAGGCAGCCAACACGACAGCGCCGACGGTTGCCAGCCACGCCCCGAAAAGCGACAACACCAACGCCGCCACGGTCGCTTCGAACGCCAGCAGGCCCAGCGCGACACCTTCCGGCATCGGCTCTTCAGCCGGAACAGTGTTGGGCGGCGGCAGCGGCTGCGGGGCGGTCATCGCGTCGTCTCGCGTTCGGACAGCAGCGCCGCCAACAGCGACGGCCGATGCTCAATCGACTTACGCAGCAACCCTTTCGTGTAGGCGTGCAACGTTTGCGTCAAGGTTTTGATGTCAGCGTTTGTCCCGTCGAAGTACAGGCCTGCGTTGTCCCACGCCCCAGCCAGCAACGTTTCCGCATGCGCCTCCGACGCCACCCGGATCTTGGTGTGCAACTCATGCGCTGGGGTGTCCGGGAACATGCCCCTGTGGGTGGGGGTCAGCATCTTCTTCCCCGCGATTTCCAACGCCCGGACCACCAACCCGTTAGCGGCCATCACCACCGGCGAAGGCTGCCCCACCAGCGACGCGATCAGATCACCCTGATTGGCGGGCGGTTCGTTGATGCCGTCGGTGATGGCAGGCTGCTTAGGTTTCTGCCCCGGCTGCGGCTCAGACGGCACCCTGCCCGGCGCTGGCGGCGGCGGCGGTGGTGTGGAAAGTTCCGGCATCATGTCTTCGATTTCGATGCCGATCTCTTCGCGGACCGCCTGCGACGCGAACAAGGTCGGGTCGCGCAGGATGACTTCCTTGATGTAGCGGGTGTTTTCCTCTTCCTTGCTTGGGGCGTCCGCTTCGGTGTATGAACCTTCGCGGCGCACGGTGGACGCGGACACGATGCCTTGCGCGTACAGGTTCAGGGCGTCGGCGAGTTTGTTGGCCGAGTTGGCAAGCGGCGCGGTGTCATACCAGTAGGTGTACTTCGCCGGGTCTTTCCCCAACGCTTTCAACGCCGGGACAAGGTAGGCGGTGGTGAGCGCGTCGACGATGCGGTTCATCAACGGCATCACCGTTTTGATGATGAACTCTTCACCGGCCCACCAGATCGACCAGTGGTTCATTTCCCGTCCGCCGACCTGGATTTCGGTGGGGACGTTGATGCCGATGGCCAACTTCTGCTGCTGCTCTTTACGCAGTTCGATGGCCTGGTCGGACAGCGGCGAGTCGAACCGGATCGGCTGCACCCCAGCCATCGCGGTCAGTTCCGCCAACGGCATCTGCCACAAGATCGGAGCGACCTGCGCGGCGGTGCCTCGCCCTTCCAAGTTGGAGGTGATGACTTCGAACAGCTGCTGATAGATGTCGTCGGTGCCGACTGCCTGGGAGTCGCCTTTCGGCGCAGCCAACGTCGACGGCACAGGCAGGATGGTGGCATTGGCGATGCGGGAGTTCATCTGGGAGCGGATGAACATTTGCATCTGTTCCATTTCGAACAGCAGCGACAGCAGCGCACGGACTGGGCTGTCGGCGAGGAACGCGCGGCGTGGGTGTGGTGTCCACACGCGGATGACGATGTCGCGGCCGGGGTTGAGTTCTTCGCGGACAGCACGTCCCATTTGGACGTAGACGATGTCGCCTTGGCGGCGGACCTCAGACGGGGCTGCGACCCACCACCGGTCGAACGGGTCTTCGGTTTTCGCGGCCCGGCCGAGGATGAAACACTCCCCCGCCACCGACAGCGATTCGCCTATGGCCCGCAGGATTTCGGCTTTGTTCGCGGGGCCGCCGAACAAGGTTTCGGACAGGGCACCGATTTCGGAGTCGTGGTCGACTTCGCCTTGGCGGACACCGTTTTCGTCTACCTCGGCGACGTAGACGCGGATCATGGAGCAGGCCGCGCCGATGTAGTCGATGGCGTTGTGCAGCTGCGGGTTGGTGTCGTAGAAGTCCCAGGCCTGTTTCTGCCAGGCTTCGTCGGTGAACCGGTAGCCGCGCCATGCCTCTTCCGACAAGCCCATCCGGACAGCGGACGCGATCAGGCTTCCCGTGTCGGCGGGTGGCGCTTCAATGACTGGTTTGCTGCGCCGCAGGCCCATCGGCTAGTTCTCCTCTTTGTTCAGGATCCATGAGGCGGCGTAGGCGACGGCGGGGAAGATGAGTGGGTAGCCCCACCAGACGATGCCGGGCAGCAGGTGTGTGGCGGTGAGAACTGTCAGGGTGTAGGCGGTGGTGGCGGCGGAGATCCACCAGCCGCAGCACCAGTAGCAGATGACAAGTTCGTAGATGAATGAGGCTTGTCCGTATTTGGTGCCGAGTTTGAGACGCAGCGGCAGTGTGATGTCGTCGATGCTTGCTGCCCTGGTCAGTCTCGCTGTGGCGAGGACTAGGACGATGAAGGCAGCAAGGGTGATCACATCGACTAAGTTAGCATCCGGGTGGCCTGCGATGATAGCAGCGGCTCAGTACGGGCGTACAGGGGCAAGCGCCGCGATCTCGTAGTGGGCCGGGGAGATGATCCGGGACCGTCGTTTTTCGCCGTCCATCAAATGTCGGCAGGCATGCACCAATGCGTCTAGACGGTCGGGTGAAACCTTCGAAGATATAGGGTCGAACATCAGCATTTGCTTCTCTAGTTGATCGAAGGTGCCGATGTGATGCACACGCCCTTGGCTGTAGCGCATAGCCACTGGCTCTGCGCGAAGTTTTTTACCCTGATTCGAGAAGACAGGTACCAGGGGTGGCTGCTGGATCTCCATTGGAAAGACTCCGGCGCGTTGCAGCTCAGCAAACGCGTCGGTGAAAACTTGGTGCATCCAGGCTTTTCCGAGGTTCGACTCGTACACGAGGGTGTCGGCCCCGTACTGTTCGTAAACCCGCCAAGCGTGAAGGGCGGCATCACGGCCAGCAGCACGCGTGGTCTCGTCCGCTACGACATAGATGTGGTCGTCGGCGTCACGCACAGCCACGATTACGCCCATCTCGTCGCCGTCCTCCGACCCGGTCAGGCCTGGGTCTACCCCGACTGTGCGGTGTGCGACGCGTTGCGGTCCGATAGCGACGCGGTGATTGTTGATGGCCGTCCATCCGAACAGCGCCCCTTCGAACGCGTCGATCATCTCGCCGTAGAGTTCCTGGCGGCCAAGAGCCGAGTCCCCGTACATCTCCTGGACTTCTTTGATGAAGTCGTCGGAGAGGTTGTCGGCGTTGTCGAAGGTGGATCCGCGCGCCCAGGAGATCGACCCGTCGGTTTTGGCGAGCCACTCATGCAGGAGCCGGATGGGTTTTGGTGTAGTGGTGACGAAGGCTCGGGGTTTGTCCCCGGGGACGTCAGCGCGCAGGGCGGGTCGGACGCCTTCTTTCCAGACGGTGTCGGCGGCTTCAAGCCATTTGCAGGGTTCGTCCATCCACACGTCGGCGAGGTTGTAGCCACGTGCCGCGTCCGCGTTCGCCCCGGTGAAGTGGATTTTCGCGCCGGTTTCTAGCAGGGTGATGTGCGGCTTGGGTGATTTGGTGTAGTGGTATTTCCCTTCGCCCAGGCCGGTGTAGTAGTTGGTGACTTCTTCGTAGCCGCGCCGGTTCAGGACACGCAGGACACCGGAGGCCCCTTCGATGCAGACGACTCGGGTGTCTGAGAGGTTGTGGGCCATGACGAGTCGTTCGGTGGGGAAGCCGGAGTTGTCGTAGGGGAAGCGGATGGTGCGTTCGACGAGCCATTCGGCTCCGGAGCGGGTTTTGCCGCAGCCGCGTCCGGCGAGGTAGCAGTGGACGGACCAGTCGCCTTCGGGTGGGTTTTGTTCGGGGCGGGAGATCCACCACCATTCGTCTCGGCGCATTTGTTCGAGGGTGTCTGCGTCGAGGGAATCGAGGATGGCGAGTTGTTCGTGTTCGGACAGCTCGGCGAACGCTCGTTTAAGTGATGTGCCCACCTGATCACTTTATCAACTTAGGTCACTAGCTGGGGTTTTTGGTATTGTTCCAGGTGGGGTTATCGGCCTAAAGTTTCCGGGGTTACAGCTTGACGATCACGCCCCAGAAATGCCATGCTCTTACATGCAACACCACCCCGCACTGGGGGGCGGCAAGACCCCACCGCCACATTGGAGGGACGATGCCGCCGTTCCTTAAAAACTAAAGCGGGGTGCGGCCACCCTTGAAGCACGTGGACCGCACCACCATCACGAGGAGAGGTTGAGTTGAGACTCAATCAAATTCTTGCTGCGCTGAAGACGCACAAGACAGACGCCAACACCGGCATCACCAGCGTGTACCACACGTTCCAGAAACCTGCACTGTTCGGTGGACATTCGCGCACCTACCAGCCCAAAGACGAAGAAGGCGAACAGCTTCCGTCCGAAAGCCAGCTGGTGCAGCAGAACGTCCCGGACCTTCTGAGCTCCCTGCGCCGCCACATGGAACGTCTGTTCGATGCTGTCGGCGCAGTCGACATGACCAACACCGTCGCCGCCGCCGACGTCGTCATGGATGGCACAGTCCTCCTGACGAACGTGCCGGTGCCGCATCTGCTGTTCCTGGAAAAGCAGCTCGCTGACCTGCACACCATGCTTGGCAAGCTGCCCACCCTGGACCCGGCGTTCACCTGGCACCGCAACAAGGACACGGACCTGAACCAAACCGACCCGGTCGAAACAATCCGCTCGAAGAAGATCAAGGAACACGTCGTTGCGGTCCCGCCGACCGACAAACACCCGGCGCAGGTGTATTTCAACGAAACCGATGTGCCGGTGGGTACCTGGTCGACGGTGCGGCTGTCCGGCGCGGTCAGCGAGCAGAGCAAACGCAAGATGCTCGCCCGGGTCCTGCAACTGCAGGCAGCGGTCAAAGCGGCACGTGAAGCCGCCAACTCCGTCGAAGCGGTCACGTTCAACTCCGGGCAGATCCTGGGGTACGTGTTCGACGTCGACTGGTGACATAGACTCCCCGGCCTTGCCGGGGTGAGCACAAGCTGAAACTCAAGTTGACGGGTCAGATCTGACAGCTTCGCGGTGACAATGTCCAGGTTCGAGTCCTGGCCGGGGTTCGTGCCCCGGTAGCCCAATTGGTAGAGGCGGCTAGAAGCTACTCAAGTTCTTGCTCCAATTTGAATTCAGCCCGCCGGAACCTACATCGAAGTCGTTACAGGCGAGGCACTTGTGGTTGGGGGTTCGATTCCCTCCCGCCCCTCCAAACTCGTGGGGCGGTAGCTCAACGGTAGAGCGGCATTGCATTCAAACGTGACCTGTAACCCAGCGGCGGTAGGGGAAGAGCTACGGGTTTCTGACTTAGCCCAGTTGGAAAGGGCATCGGTCCTGAGGAACCGAAGATCGCAGGTTCGAATCCTGCAGTCAAAAACACTTTTATCGGGGGGCCTCCAGGGTAGGAGGCTCCCCGAGCCAACCGGGATATGGCCAAATTTGGTAAGGCACCTGCTTTGGGAGCAGGCGATTTGGGAGTTCGAATCTCTCTATCCCGACTGACCTATGGACATCGCTGGTAGTGGTGCATCAGGGTCGCGGGCTGTCCACTCGTCGCGGGCAGCCCGCAATAGAGCTTCCTTTGGCTTTAGGGTCGCCGGAGGAGGGGGTAAGCCGTTTCCAGATTGTCGGCGCTCAAAACAATCTGGGCTTGGGCTTGCAGCTCGATTGGTCGAGCACCGCTCTGGCAGGGCGGAGGTTCCGGGTTCGAACCCCGGCTGGTCCACAAGGCGTGAAGGCCACTATGCCAGGGGATGGCTCATTCCTGTCCCCTGGAGATAACACCCACAAGAGAATGAGCACGATGGGACGCCTTCCGCCCCCTTGGGGTTGTAGCTCAACTGGTAGAGCACCGGTCCTGCAAACCGGATGTTAGGGGTTCGAGTCCCCTCCTCTCCACGAAGGTGGATACATGCGATCGGGATGTTAGGCACCGTGTCTGCAGCACAGTTCCGAATTCCGATGGGTATCCACCCTTAACCCCCTGAAGCTCAATGGAGGAGCGACCGCCTACGGAGCGGTAGGGTGCAGGTTCGACTCCTGTCAGGGGGACGATGTTCCTCGCTGGACATCACCGGAAGGCGGCGCGGTCCTCCACGCTCATCCAATGCGGTCACGCCGCGCCGCCTTCCACCTGTCCCCTGGTAGCTCAACGGACAGAGCGCCCGCCTTCTAAGCGGGTGGATGTAGGTTCGACTCCTGTCCAGGGGATCAACCCCTTGTAGCTCAACGGAAAGAGCGCCCTTCTCCTAAGAGGGATGTCCAGGTTCGATTCCTGGTGGGGGGACGTGACGATAAGGGAGGACAACCATGCGGCTACATGAGTCGTTGCACGTCGGAACGTTGAACATGGTGCATGAGATCGTCGTGCGGATGAATACCGACATGGAATGCGAACTGGACTGGGGTCAACTTTCCGAGCTTGACAAGGAAGCCAAACGTCTGCGCGAGGCCTACGACCGGTGGGTATACCGCAAAGTGCAGATCGCGGAGGAGAAACTCCGCAAGCAACACGAGGGGGTGTGAGTCACCTGGTGGTGAAGCCTGACTGTAAATCAGGTGCTTACGCACGGCAGGTTCGATCCCTGCCACACCCACGGGGTCGAAGGGTTGCCACTAACTGGACGACTCCCCACTAAAACAAGAAGTGGATGCGGGGCCAGTGACGCCGGATACAACTGGCCCCTACAAATGCCTCCGTAGCTCAGCTGGTAGCAGCAGCGCACTTTTAATGCGCGGGTCGCAGGTTCGAACCCTGCCGGGGGTACGCGTGAGATGAACGTGAGTACGGACAGGCGGTCGCAGCACCGACGGGTGCCTAACCCCGCACGTAGGGGCGAAGACCAATAAAAGGCGGGAACGCGGCAGAAGCGTGCACGTCAGGTAGCCGACTAGCGTCAAAAGCAGCAAAGCCCTAGATATGTGTCAGGTTCATCTCCGTTCCAACGCTCCGAGTCTCTGAAGCTCAATGGAGGAGCGTCGGTTTCCGAAGCCGAAGGTTGCCAGTTCGACTCTGGTCAGGGACACCAACTATGCCAAGACAACCCGGACAACACGCACCCGAAGACTTGTGTATCCACTGCAGACGCCGCAAGAAACACAAAAGCGGCGACCACTGCCCCTCATGCAAAGCCGTCCTCGTCGCTGATGGTGTCATCAAACCACGCAAAGGCGTGCCGTTCATGACCCGCTACAAGCAGTACCTCACACGGTTTGAAAAAGGCATGACCCAACAGGAAATCGCTAAAGACCTGGGTTTGGACATCAGCTACGTCGAAAACATTGCCACCCGGGCACGCAACATCGGCCTGTACGTGCCGACCAGGCCGCCCGGCATAGCAAACAAAATCACCGAACACGGCGGCGGCACCACCGGGGTCCGTGGCTGTAACTGTGGAAAGTGTGTGGCCACACGCCGCGAATACAAGGCGCTGTGGAAGAAGAACACCGCCGAACGCATCGCCCGAGGCGAACAGGAACCCAAAACAAACCATGGGGAGGGTTCGCGGGGTGTGCAGGGCTGCAAATGTGATCTGTGTGTCCAATGCCGCCGGGCGTACCGCCGGGCGTGGGAAGCCGATGTGAAAGCCAACGGTAAACGGCGCAGCCGCAATGCCTCTGTAGCTCAGTCTGGTAGCAGCAGCTGACTCTTAATCAGCGGGTCGCAGGTTCAAATCCTGCCAGGGGCACAGGTGCCAGAAACCTCAAATCCGATAGACGGTGCTAGGCGGAAGAGCAACTGCTTGCGGTTGTGCCCAACTCCCAAAGCATTCGTGACACCTCGGGCAAACTGGTGGAGTCCATGGGAGCGTGGGGACGTTAAGCTGCGCGCTCCGCCTTGCCTCTGTAGCTCAGGCTGGTCAGAGCGGCTGCCTTGTAAGCAGCGGGTCGGCGGTTCGAATCCGTCCGGAGGCTCTCTTAGCCCTATAGTCCCTTGCGCGTTGGGCGTGCGCCGAACGACATGTGTCGCAACGGCAGCGATGCTTGTTATACATGCCTTTGGTCCCGTGACCAGGAATCTTGTATGCGTTGGTTTTGGCGAGATGGCATGCACGACAAAGGACCTGACATTTTGCGAGCTCAACCAGGCGTACATCTTCTGCGTAAGACCAAAGATGACTTGGGTTAGTTGCCTTTGTTTGTGGATCGATATGATCGATCTCTAACTCTTCCCAGGAACCACATTGTCGACATAGTCCATTGGCATTTAGCCATTCATCACGCCTGCGATTGCGCCAGATTCTTTGATATGTGCGCTGGTCATCCCGGTTCGCGTATGACATAGCCACATTGTACGGCTCCTTAGCTTAGTTGGCAGAGCATCCGTCTGAAACACGGAGGACATACGTTCGAGTCGTGTAGGAGCCACGGTCCTGGCTTGGGACTGCGCAAAGCCTCGACGGCCCGCTAAGCCGTCGAGGTGATATGTCCTCTTAGCTCAACGGGAGAGCACCTGGTTTACACCCAGGGGATGGCAGTTCGATCCTGTCAGGGGATACAACACCCGGGGCTAGAAGGGGGTGTTTCCGCCGCCGCAGTATTGGAACAGCTGCGGCGGTTTGAGTGACGACAGTGCGAGGGGTTCGCAGTCACGGCGCATCATGTTCCCGTGCCCGGTGCTGGGGGAACGGTTGCCGGGCACGTTCTAAGGTCTTGTAGCTCAGTGGGAGAGCGCCACCATGACAGGGTGGAGGCCGGTAGTTCGATCCTACCTAAGACCACATGCCAGCCACAGTCGAGGTGATGCCTCGCGATATGCAAAAGTTTGACTGGAACGGGCCAGCGTTCCATTGGGTGTGCCACAGATGCCAACGCGCTGGGGCGATAGCCACCGAATCGGATGCGCGTAAGCAGGCCGCTGACCATAACGGGGTAAAGCACGGGTGCAGCTGCGAATGGTATTCGATCTTCGAGGGGGAAGCTGGCGGCACCTCTTACCACATCTTCGAGTACAACCGACGCTGCCCGAAACACGGCAAGCCGCGCCACGTGGCCAAGTAGGTGAAGGCACCCGCCTTATATGCGGGGGACGCGCAGGTTCGAACCCTGCCGTGGCGACGCAGAGAGGGGAGAAACTGTTGAACCTGAACCAGGAAGGCCTGTCCAAACTGGACAGCATGACCAAATATCCTTCCATCGGCACCTACCACGCCCTTGACCCTGCCACCGGAATGTTGCAGGAGGACAAGGTGACCTCGTTTGTGGGGACGGTGGTGGTCACCGAAAAAATCGACGGATGCAACGCCCGGATCATCTTGCTGCCCAACGGAACCTACATCCTCGGATCCCGCGACACACTGCTGTACGCGCAAGGTGACCTGATCCAAAACCCTGCACACGGCATCGTCGACACGTTGAAAAACATCGGGGAACGTATCGCCGGGGCGGAACGCAACAACATCATGGTGATTTTCGGCGAGGTGTACGGCATCGGCAACGGGCCGTGGGGTAACTACACCAGCCGTAAGGAGGTCGGCGGGTTCCGGGTGTTCGATGTGATGACCATCGACAACTGGCCGGAGCTGATGGGTTCCGAGCGGGCCAGGTTGGCGTTGTGGCGTGAGTCCGGCGGGCAACAGTTTTACGCCGAGCCTGGCCTGACCAGGTTCGCCCGTGAGGCCGGTTTGGAGCTGGTGCCTAGGTTGCTGGTGGACCACCGTGAACAGCTGCCGACGACGTTGCAGGACACCCTGGATTGGATGTCGGAGATCCTTCCGGAGTCGCAGGCGAAGTTGTCGCCGGGCGGCAGCGGCGCACCGGAGGGTGTGGTGATCCGTTCGTGGGCCAGGTCGATCATTGTGAAGGCCAGGTTCAAGGACTATCGGAGCACGCTGCGCCGTTCCGCACAGAACGTGTTGCGGGAGATGGCTGCAGCAGATAAGGCCCCTGCATAGACCGCCGCAACGACCTATGCAGGATGAGGCAGGCCTAGTGGTGCAGCTGGGCCTGTCGCCTCGCCATGGAGCACGGTCTGGTTTGTGCATCCGTCTGATAAGCGGAAGGTCCCAGGTTCAAATCCTGGCTTGGCGACGAGGGAGCCGGGGCTGGTTCTAGATTGGGCAGCCCCCATGAGGCGGGGAGGCGTGATGGGTTTGACTCCGCGAGAATTGATGGCGCGTTGGTGTAGTTGGTTAGCATAGGAGTCCTTCAAACTTCAGGTCACGGGTTCGAGCCCCGTACGCGCTACAACACCCAAACAGGTAGGGAGCACAGCAGTGCGAGAAAACGTGTGGTTCAAGTCGTCACGCTCTAACGGCGGCGATTGCGTCGAGGTGCAGTGGCACACGGCGGCTGGCTGCTATGACAGCAACTGTGTCGAGGTGGGATTTCAGACAGCTTCGGCGTGCGACGACAACGGCTGCGTCGGTGTGCACCTAGGTGAGGATGAAATTCTTCTCCGCGACACGAAAGACGGCGGGAAGGGGCCGGTGCTGAAGTTCACCCCCAGCGAGTGGGAAGCGTTCGTCGGCGGTATCAAGCTCGGCGAGTTTGACTTCTAGCAGCAATGAGAGGAGAGCACGGTGTACGCAGAGGCGCAGGTTCGGGCGGGGATCGCGTTCCTAGATGAACGCGCCGACCACGAGTGGCGGCAGGAGATCAACCTGGAGACGTTGGACATGCGCGACGAGTATGCGTGTGTGTTCGGGCAGCTGTTCGGCGACTACACGACAGCGCAGAACCAGTTCGGGCTCACCGCGATTGAGGCGTCCGGGTTGGGGTTCTACCGCTGCGACGGGTTCTGGTGGCCGGTGCAGGAACACGAGACGGTCGGCGAGGGTGGTTTCGACGCTGAAGGGAACTGGTACATGTCGCCGTGGGAGTACCGCTACGAGCTGCTGACGGCCACATGGAAGGAACTTTTGCAGCCGGTGGCGGTGTGACCAAGGGTCTGTTCTGGTTTGTGGTGTTGGTCGTTGTCGTCCTTGCGGCGACAGCGGCCAATCTGCTAGGAATGTAAGGTAGTTTAGGGACCGTTAGCTCAGGGGTCAGAGCATCGGACTGTCGATCCGAAGGCCACGGGTTCGAGACCCGTACGGTTCGCTGAAGGCGGGGCAAGACAACACCTTCCAGGTTGTCCCCCTTTGTCACAACAACCATGAGGTCGCCACCTAGCGGTTGAAAAGTGCCCCGCCTTCCTAGCGTCACTGGTGTAGTGGTCGCACGTGACCTTGCCATGGTCACGGAGCCGGTTCGATTCCGGCGTGACGCTCGTTTCCTTCTGTTCTTCCCCTTGGACCGGGCGGGCAGGAGAAACCCTCGGAGCCTGGCTAGAGACAGGCACCGAGGCATGCGTGATTGGTGTAGCGGTAACACGCCTTCCTTCCAAGTAGGAACCACCAGTTCGATTCTGGTATCACGCTCTGCTCCACCCTCCGGTCCAGGGCAGCTCGGGGCACACCACCTCAGAGCAGTCAGACATACGTATGCACCTGTACCCCGGAGGGTGGGGTCAAGCCCGAGTAGCCTAACTGGCAGCGGCGTCTGACTTAGGATCAGAAGGTTGGGGGTTCGAATCCCTCCTCGGGTACATGGCAACTTGGTTCACTGCAGATCTACATTTCGGCCACGAACGAATCATTGAACTGTGCAACCGGCCGTTCTCCAATGTGGACGAGATGAATACCGAACTGATCGACCGGTGGAACAGCCTGGTTGATCAGGGCGACAGCGTCTATGTTCTTGGCGATGTGGCCATGGGGAAGATCGCCGACACCTTGCCGCTTGTCGAACAGCTTCGCGGCACCAAATATCTGGTGCCAGGCAACCATGACCGGTGCTGGCCCGGACACAAGAAAGTCCGCCCCGCCGACATCGAAGCCTACAAACATGTTGGTTTCAAAATCCTTGACCCGCAACATGTTTACGGCCGCTGGCTGCTGTGCCACTTCCCGCAGACAGGCGACAGCCACGACCGTGACCGTTACGCCGAACACCGGCCGACACTGACCGGCTACAAGGCGATCATCCACGGCCACGTCCACAACCAATGGAGAATCAACGCCCGGCAAATCAACGTCGGTGTAGATGTGTGGGGTTACGCCCCTGTCCACCTCAACCAGCTGCGGGAACTGATTGACTCTTTGTCCGGGTAGCCCAACGGTAGAGGCCGCGCTCCCAAAAAGCGTGGGTTGCCGGTTCGAATCCGGCTCCGGATACGTGATCGAAACACTGAAACAAAACACTATCAACCACATCGGCTTAGTCATCGACGGGTCATCATCGATGGCGCACCTATCCCGCGAAGTCATCAAAGTCGCCGACGCCCAAATCGCCTACCTAGCAAAACGATCCCAAGAACTCAAACAGGAAACCCGAGTCTCGGTCTACATCTTCAACCACATCGTCCGCTGCGTCATCTTCGACATGGACGTGCTGCGGCTGCCGTCGATCGCGCAGCTGTACGGCACCAGCGGACGCACCGCCCTGATCGACGCCGCCTTAAAATCCCAGCAGGATTTGGAAACCACGTCGACGATCTACGGTGACCACTCGTTCCTCACCTTCATCCTCACCGACGGCGAAGAGAACGAGTCGAAACACCCCGCCGGGATGCTCACCAAATATTTGCAGGCACAAGGCGACAACTGGACCGTCGCCGTCCTGGTACCCAACGCCACCGGCAAGTTCGAGGCGAAACGGTTCGGGTTCCCGGCGGACAACATCGCGATCTGGGACGCCACAACAGTTGCCGGGGTCACCGAGGTCGGCGAAACGATCCGTAAGGCCACCGACAACTACATGATGGCCCGGTCGACGGGCACATTCCGGGGGACGCGTTCGCTGTTCTCCATGGGCAACGCCACCTTGAACAGCACGGCGGTGTTGCAGGCCGATCTGAAACCGTTGCGGCCAGGACAGTTCGTCCTCTTCGATGTGGATCAGCCGTGGGCGATCCGGGAGTGGGTAGAGTCGCGGGGGCTGCCCTACAACATGGGTTCGGCGTTCTATCAACTGACGAAGTCGGAGCTGATCCAGGCCCGCAAGGACATCCTGGTGCGCAACAAGAAAACTGGGCTGGTGTATTCGGGGGCGAACGCTCGTGCAATTGTCGGCCTGCCCGACGACGAGATCCGTGTCCGGCCCGAACACAATCCCGACTTCGATGTGTTTGTGCAGTCGACGTCGGTGAACCGTAAACTGGTTCCTGGTACCAAACTGTTGGTACTGCGGTAAATCGAGTGTGTGTGTAGCTTAATTGGAAGAGCGGCCCGCCTCCAAAGCGGGAGGGCGCAGGTTCGATTCCTGCTGCATGCGCGCGGCCCCCCATTGGGGCACTGGTGCATGGCGGAGCCACCCGTTGAAGCCGGGATAAACACCGCCCCTATTCCTCCATGGCGCAATGGGTAGCGCAACGCACTGTTAATGCGTGGGTTCTAGGTTCGAGTCCTGGTGGAGGAGCTGGGGAAAGCATCGGGAATAGCGGACCTGGTCTGTATGTGATGCGCACAACTGGGCATAGGTTGGATCCGCCTTTGCCACTGCTACCGGCTGCTAGCGCCGTATGCAATATAAAGGTTGTTGAGAGCTGGGTTCGAGTCCCAGTCCCCTACCCACTCGGGTTCGGCTAATGGCAGGCCGCCGGATTTTGGTTCCGGTAATTGGAGTTCGAATCTCTGCCCCGAGGCAAAAGCCAATAGGGAAGTTAGTACTGGTCGGGCGAGAACGCTTGCAGAACGCTACGAAGGATGGCTGGCCGCAGGAAGAGCTATATGGCGGCCGAAAACTTCCCAGGCCCACAGACGCCGACAAGCACGTCTGTGGGCCGCATTCCAGATTCGTCTAACGGGTAAGACGCCGGGCTCTGGACCTGGAAATTGGAGTTCGAATCTTCGATCTGGAGCGCTATGGAAACCTTCATTTGGACCCTTATCGGCACCTATGTGTGCGGCGGAATGATCGCGGTCGTGGCCGTGATCATCGCACCACGGTCGTGGGAGAAATTCCCGCAGCTGAACAGAAGCCCCGGCCTTGACGCGGCCCTGCAACGGCAATGGGAAGGATTCAAAGCCGAGCACGGCTGCTATCCGAACGAGCTGCGTAAGCCGTGGAATTTGAAGCTGTGGTTCAACCAACGGTTCCCGTATTACCGGCTGTGTTTCCACCGCTGGTGCCTGCGATTCCAAACCTATGATCACAGATGTGAGCGACACCAGGACGATTGACCCGGGGCGGCTGTGTGTGTGGCCGCCGTGCCGGGGGCCTCGCAAATGCTGGCAGTACGACTACTGCTGGTATTACGCCGACCCCCCGGAACACAAGGAAAAGCAGATGATCCGTGAGGCGGCGCAACGTAACCGTGCCGCCTTGGATCGGCTGGCAGATTGAGTTGGAGAGACTACCCGATTGGAGACGGGCGCAATCTTGAAAATTGTTTGACCGAAAGGTTTGGGGGTTCGAATCCCTCTCTCTCCGCTGTGGCTGAAGCCGGTAGGTATTAGGCGCTGGTTTGTGGTACCAGTTCTCGTCGGTTCGAACCCGACCAGTCACCCGCATCAGAAAAAAGGGGGAGGCAAATTGAAAGCAGTGTTCATCGTCGCCGCGCTGATAGGCGTCGGCCTGGCCGCCTGGTGGCTGATCATCCTCACCAACGCCGCACGAGACCGTATGCGGCGCATCAACAACAACCCACGGAAGAGAAGGTTCTTTTGAAACCCACACGCACCTTGGCCGTCTTGGCGGCCGTCGCAGCCCTGACCGGTTTGGCTGCCTGCTCCACCGTCGCGCCCAACGACGAGGTTGGCCTGTACTACATGCAAGGGCCGTCCGACGGCGACGAGTTCGGGTTCTGCATCGACCCGTCCAAGGCAGGCGACTTCGAATGGAACAACGAAGTCATCTTCCTGCCGACGAATCTGCGGACATGGGTCATCGCCAACCAGGACGGCGCGGACTCGAAAGACACCATCACCGTCTCAGCGAAACCCGAGGAGGGGCAACCTTCCGGGGTTCAGGTGAACGTGTGGACGAAGACGAACTTCAAACTGAACACATACTGCGACAAGAACGGCGGGGTGGTGCGCCAGTTCTGGGAAACCATCGGGCACCGCTACAACGCCAACACCGAAGACGGCTGGAAGAAGATGCTGCTGGCCGAATTCGTTCCCACGCAACAGAAAATCATCGCCGATGTGGTGCGCCAATATTCGGCTGATGATTTGGTGGCGAACAAGAACGGCATCCGCACCGTCGCGCAAACCGATGTCGGTAAGGCGTTGGCGGTCGAGTTCAACCGGATCACCGGCGGCCCGTTCTTCTGCGGCCCCAGCTTCAACCGGGCCAGCTCGGAATGCCCGCTGCTGGAGCTGTCCATCATCAACGTGGAGTTCTCCGACCCTGGTATTCAGCAGGCCCGTAATGAGAAGCAGAAGGCTATCGAGTTGGGCGCGGCTAAGGTCGCTGCGGCGGAGGCTGAGGCGCGGGCGTTGGTGGCTGAGGCTCAGGGTAAGGCGGATGCGGCTGCGAAGCTGGACGCGTTGTACCGTTCGCCGGGCTGGTTGGAGTTGCAGAAGAAGATCACCGAGATGAACGGGTTGATCGAGGCGTGCAAGGTGGCTAAGGAATGCCGCCTGATCGTGGGGGCCGACGGCAACCTGATCATGGCGTAGGTAAATCGGAGGGATGCCAGAGCGGGAATGGGGCCGGTTGCTAGCCGGTGGCTGCGGCGATGAGTCGCACGGAGGTTCGATCCCTTCTCCCTTCGCACTTTGGGGTGTTCGACTAGCGGCTAAGTCGCCTGTCTCTCGAACAGGTCATCGCGGGTTCGAGTCCCGCACACCCTACGCAAAAGAAACGGTGCGGCAACAGTTTCCTGTTGCCGCACCAAGGTTTTCGGTGGCTACACGTCCGGGGTTACTTCTTCCGGTGTGCCCGCGACGATCGTGAACCGTTCGGCTAGACCCGCGACCACAACCAGTTGCAGGTCCGCGCTTTGTGGTGAGCCGCCGTTGATGGTGGCTTCGGCGTGGACGTTGGCTGTGCCTAGGGTGCCGGTGGCGGCTGCTACGGCTGAGCCGTCGCCGTTGTCGGTGAGGTTGATGATGGTGGGGTCGTCGACTGTGTAGGTTACGGTGAACACCGCTGGCGGCGAGGTCGGGTTTCCTACCTCATCGGTCCATCCTGGTGTCAGCGCAACCTTCTGGTCTGCTAGCAGATCCATGATGAGATCTACCCTTCCGGTAGCTGGTACTGGTGTTCCCCGGACTTGTCGGTCGGCCGCGACAGTGTTGGTTACTGGGCCGATGTGCCAGCCCAGTGTTGGTTGCCGCAGTCCTTTGACGATCCAGCGTGTTTGGACGATTACGTCGCCCATGTCCACGAGCTGGCCGTCTAGGTGCTGGTTGGGCACGTCGGCATCAGTCCTTCCATGCGCGGGGCTGCCAACATAGTTTACCAGGGATACTGTGGGTCAAACATGGCCTCTGCCTGCACTTACATGAACATTGGGATACTTTGAGGAGGTTGACATGAGCGAGTTGTAGGGGCACCGGCCCCGCTCAGGAGGAACTCATGTCTAAAACGGACAAGACACGCCCGTATTGGGTGCAGTTGACTGACAGCCTTAAAGAGGTGAAGGTCAACATCGACCACAACTGCAACGGCCGTGAATGCACGCCTAGCATTTGGATGCCGCCGACCCGGCGAGGCCCATGGCCAAGCATCAGCGAAAGACTTGCACGGTGCGGCATCTGGCCGCGCTATCAGGACAACGACAAGATCTACGGCCGCCGCCCCAAAAACCCGGACAGGCGCATGCTTTCCAAGGACGGCCGCGCCCGCATGGACCTGCGGCGGCTGCGGCATAAGTGGCTGACCGCCGTGGAGGTGGAAGACATTGACTCAACAGAGAACGCCCCCACCCAGCGGTGGCTCTGGCAGTGCTGGTACTGGGACTGAGCCGCCGGTTCCGCCGGGGGTGGGGTTCATGTGCACGGATGCTGACGAATGCGTTCCGGCCCAAGGCATCCACGTACATGCCGAACAGGCTGAGTGTGTGCGGTATCTACGCAATTGGCATGATGGCCGGTTCGCTGACATCCGCGATGATCAGTGTTGTGTCTGCTATTTCGAGACGTTCGACTGGGGCGAAGACGCGGTAGAGTCCGACCAATGACCGAGCCTGTGCAAAGAACGTCAACCGAGTCCCGCTGCGACGCGTGTGGGACGATTCGTTTCACCTTCGACCCGCCGATCGAGCTGGAAGAGTCGGACGAGATTCTGCTCGACGAGGTGTGGGCGGTGTTCCGGCAGCTGAAGCTAAACGATCTGTGGTTCAGCTACATCGATAGTTTGTTCTACACCGAAACGTCGGCGCTGACGGAGCTGAACCGTCAGGCGGAGCGCCGTGCCGGGGTGTGGGAGTCGCAGCATGATTTCCGGTTCGCGGACGGGGAGTTGTTGTGTGCTGCCAAGGTGAATGTGCGTTTATGATGGCTTGGTGTTCTGCCTCTCGCCTGGCGATGCAGTTCACCTTGCGGGTGCCGGGTGGTGACTTCCTCCCCGTCGTGCTTCCTGGCACCCGTCATGCTCCTGTGACCGAGTGGTTGAGGTAGCGGCCTGCAAAGCCGTGTACGCCGGTTCGAGTCCGGCCAGGGGTTCGGCGTTAAGGGGTTTAACTAGCATGCCTAGCTCCGCCCTAAGCTGCAGCCATGATCCTTTTAGTTACCTTTCTGGGGAGTTGCAGCTGCGCTTTTAAAGACTCAAGGTGACCAATTCTTTTGGAGCCCGACGGCTTGGTCGCCTTGAGTCTCTTCCCTTCCTCCCGAAGGTATAGTAAGGTAGTTTCCAGACATAGGGAGGAAGCAATGAAATCATCCGACTGGAAACAACTCATCAGCGCCTTAGAAAAACTCGGCTACACCTTCAAACGAGGCGGCTCCGGCCACTGGAAGATCTACAAAAACGACGCATACATCACCACCATGCCCCACAGCAGCAGCGACTACCGAGCCATACGAAACAAAAAATCCGACCTGAGACGACTAGGGATTGCGATATGAGCTACGACCTATACGCGCTGCCGAACGGAGACCTACTCAAAACCCACAGCGCACGCCTATGCGACGGAAACATCTGCTGCGTCCACAACCCCTCACACCACATCATGATCGGATTCCCGCAACACTGGCGCAGCGACCGCAACCTCATGGAACGCACCTGCCCCCACGGCATCGGACACCCCGACCCAGACGACATCGCCTACAAACGCACCATCTTCGGCGACCGGTTCGCCGACGCGGAATCCGTCCACGGCTGCGACGGCTGCTGCGGAGGCTGGACACCACCCACACCCGAAACCACACCAACACTGTGGGACCTCACCCGCTGGGCAGCACTGGCATGGTGGGAATGGATCAAGAGTTTCTTCGCACGCGGATGAGATGAAAATTACGGCCAGCATGACGAAACGCCGCCGCCCGCTCCCGAGCCCGAACCCCATGCGGATCCGGCTCAGGAATAAGACTGATCCGACCCTCCTGCAACAGCCTGCCGATCGCCTGATCCTGACGTTCCCGCGACATACCCTCCAAGTTGTCCCGCAGCCTCGCCAGCGACACCCACTCCTGCGAAATCGGCATCATCTGCTGCGTTAAACCAAGGATTCGGTTGTCATCGCGGGCTGCGCCAGGCGAAGACGACACCGTACGGCTGCCGCCGCCACGCCCGCCCATCACGCCGCCCTGTAGATCCGCACGTAATGCTCGTCCTGGCCGCCCACCCGCAGAGCTCCGGCCCGGCGGTGTGGCGTCAATGTCTTCTGATTGTCCTCGGCGCGCAGCGACAGCACCCTGTCCCGGCCTACGCTCATGCTGATGATCAACCGGTCGAAGTCGGCACGTGACATCTTCATGCGCTCACGCAGATCAGCTATGGGCACCCAGATGCTGTGGACAGGCATTTCCCGGATCAACGTAAGCATGTTCGCCTGCACCTGCTGCTGCAGTCCCAGTTGGGACTGTTCGCGCCGCAGCGCTTCGAAGTCGGCCTGCATCTGATTGCGGCTGACCGCGCTGCCTCCGCCACGCCCGCCCATCATGGCCGCCTGATTTGGACGATGTGGTTGTTTTCGTTGCCCATCCGTATGGCGGCTTTACGGTCACGCGGGGTGAGGGTTTTCTGGTTCTCTTCCGGCAGGATTCTGAGCGTAGCGTTGGGGCCTACGCTCATGTTCATGATCGTGCGCTCGAAGGTGTCGCGTGACATCCCCGGCATGGCGTCTTCCAGGTCAGCGATGCTCAGCCACCGTTCAGGACCCCGGCCTTTGCCCGCGAGGGTGTCCCGGATGGCTTGTTCCACTTGAGCTTCCGGCCCAAGCGCAGTGGTTGATTTGGATGGTCCGCTGCCGCCTCGGCCGCCCATCACTCACCTCCACCGGGTGGGGTAAAACTTGAACAGGTCACCATAGTAGTCGCGGTCAACTATGTCAGGTAACTTGCCATAGACAAGTATCTTTGCCGGCTCCAGTTGATCAACCATCTCTCTCAGGCCCGAGGCGAACGCGCCCTGGGCCTCTTTACGTCTGACCACCCCAACAGCCGACACCGCAACCGTCGACCACTTCGGCAAACCAGCGAAGCAAAACTCCCACGAATCCGGCGTCGACCAACCCACCGTCGGGATCACCTTCACCCCATGCTGGATCATCCACGCACCGCACCACCGCGCCCGGTACACCTGCCACAGCTGCATGATTTTCGGCATCTGCGACCACATCGAAAAGTCCGGTGTCAACGCTGTCCCGACACGCTGCAGCCGGGTGATCGGCCGGGTCGGGTTGGTCCACAGCGTTTCGAAGCGGTAGTCGTCGAGGAAGAAGTGGACGCAGGCATTGTCTGGCGGGTTGGCGCAGGACCAGCGGTCGTTGTAGGCCAGCAGATGATCCGGGATCTCCATGGTGGCGGGCAGATCGGGGATGCCCCACTGGTTCGACGACTTGAACAACGCGCGGGTGTTGAGGACGTCGAAGTTGCCGGGCATCTCCGACCATTTCCACGAGGAACGCGTCGGCCCCAGCGAATCGAGCAAGGTCATGGACGTGAGTGTAGATGCGGACAAGCCCCGCCAGGGTGGATGGCGGGGCTTGTTTTCGTTGGTGGCGGTGACCGGCTCTGCCCCGGCGACCTCCGGGTTATGAGCCCGGCGAGGTACTGACTCCTCCACACCGCACACAGAGCATAGCAGGAAATTGTCGGACCGTCGCAGTAGTGTCTCCTGCATCAGATCAAATACGGTCTTTGCAGGGAGAACACATGAAGCTGTACCGAGTCACCGTCACCCGCCGCGCCGACGGCAAGATCATCCGCCGTCAGGTATTCACCAAACCCGCCTCGGTCAACTCGTTCAAAGGCTACTGGGGCAGCCGCTGGGGCGGCTCCACCGGCTACACCTATGAGGTGGTCGTAGAAACAGCGTTCGTCACCGACTGGGCACCGTACAACCCCGAGGTCGAAGCCATCGACAAAAAGATCGACCGGCTTAACGGTTCGGTGACCGCCGAAATGTTGCACGCCACCGCGATGCGGCTGCTGGCCGAAGTGGAAACACGCCGGGCTGCAGTGTGACCCGCACCGTCTGCGTCGGATGCCACAAACCCTTGATCGAATCGGTGGAAGGGTTCCCGTGGCATCCCGGCTGCATCCCCCAGTTCACCGAAATCCCCGGCACCAAAATGACCCCGTTCGACATGGAACTGCGCGAAGACCTGATCGCGATCATCCGCTGGGCGTCCAACCACGCCGCACGATCCAAACAGGTGGCCCTGGGCTGTTCTGAAGTGGGGCATGACTGTGATCTGCGGCTGGCCTACAAGATGGCAGGCGCGCCGGTCACAGGGTTCGGCAACGACCCGTGGCCTGCAGTGGTCGGCACCTCCATTCACTCCTGGATGGAGCAGGCCATCGCCGACTATCAGGCGGTCCACGGCATCTCCGAATGGATCACGGAGATGGAGGTGTTGCCGTCGCCGCTCGTGAAGGGCCACACCGACTTGTACCGCAAGGGTTTGGTGTTGGACTGGAAGTTCCCGTCGCCGGACAACTTGAAAAAGATGCGCGACGACGGGGTGCCGTGGCAGTACCAGGTGCAGGTGCACCTGTATGGGCTGGGGCATGTGAACGCGGGCAGGCCAGTTGACCGGGTTGGCATAGTTGCTTTAGGCCGTCAGGGTTGGCTCAAAGACATGTTCATCTGGACAACAGAGTTCGATGCGGGGATTGCGCAGGCGGCGCTGGAGCGGATCTATCGTATAGGTGGGCAGCTGATCGACCTGGACATCGAAAACCACCCCGAGGCGTATGCGACGATTCCCCGTACACCTAGCCGTTTGTGTGGCTGGTGTCCGTGGTTCCGCCGCGACGTCACCAAGGTTTCCGGGCGGGGCTGCCCCGGCTACACGGCATCCTAGGAAACCATGAAACTTTTGAATCTTTCGAGGAGAAGATCGAGATGACTAGTCCATTCACGACAGTGCGCCCGGCCGAAGAGGTTATGGGAGAACGCAAATATGTTCCCATGGCCCGGACCCGGGGCAAGCTGATGATCGTGCGCCCGCTGGAATACCAGGCGACCGGGTTCGTCACCACCCACAAGCCGGAAGGCACCGATGTTGTGTTCTGCGACATCGCGGTGCTGGACGCGATCCCGGCGGCGACCGACGAGTACGGGGAGCCTTTGCCGGGGTTCGCTGCGGGGGAGCAGTTCCGGCGGCAGTCGGTGCTGCAGGGGTATTTGAAGGGGACGTTCAAGCGTTACATCGGCGGGACGTTGATCGGGACGATCTACTTCGGGCCGCGTGAGAAGGGCAAGCCGCCGATGATGTGGCAGGACCTTTCGGCGGATGCGGCGTGTGTGCAGCGGGGTCAGCAGTTTTTGATGGAGCACCGCGAGTTTTTGGTGCCGGTGGAGGCTGCGTTTGCGCCTGCGGTTGCGGAGGTCCCTGCTGGGCCTGCACCGTACGTCGCGCCGGTGCCAGCGCAGCAGCATCCGTACGCGCAGCCGGATCCGTATCAGCAGCCTGTTGTACCGGCCGCTGCGCCTGCTTCAGCGCCGGTGGCTGGTCCTGTGTATCAGCAGCCGCAGGCGGATGCTGGGCAGCCGTTGACGACGTTGCAGCAGCTGCGGGCGGCGAATCAAGTCAATCACCTAGGTCAACCTCAATCGGAGCAGGTGCCGTTCTGATGGATTGTTCAATGCTGCCAATGGATTTGACTGGTGCGACGGTGATTGTGGCCAAGCCAGGCGACGCATTGACCTTCGTCATTGAACATGAGATGCCGCCGTGGGACGGCGACCAGATGCTCGCGGCCCTACACGAAATGTTCCCCGACAACAAAGTCAACATCGTCTCTTCCTGTCAGGCGGTGATCCATGAACCCAAGCCCGAGTGATCACCAGTGGCTGACCCTGCACCGCATCGACGACGGCGAAGTCTGGTACAACAGCGGGCAATGGTGGGCCAAAGGCACATACCGCGACGCCAAGGTCACCGGACAGGTGAATCGACTATGGCAACTTGGTTACATCAAGCTACCCGAAAAGCTGGTGTACCTGGCCAAACCGGCGATCACCGCCGAAGGCATGGAGATCCTGAAACGCCGCAGCGTCTACGACGTGCTGGAACGCGTCGGGCGGCGAGACAGGTGAAGCCCTACGAGTCGTGGCTGTTCGGGCTGGCCCTTATCACCGCCTTGTGCGGTATCGGCTTCGCGTTGCTCAGTTATGCGCGCCCTGCGCGGATATGCCTGGCCTTCGCGTTGATCGATGTGATTCTGGCGGCGGCCCTGGTTGCTGCCGCACGTGTCTGGAAATAGTGGTGGCCCCCGCCGGACGCAAATACGGCGGGGGCCGAGAGGAGAGCTGGGGGTTCGGGGATCGAGTTCCGAACTCCCGGCGAGGCCCACAGTAGCAGTTGTGCGACCTATGGGCCAGTGTGCGATCTTGCGGTATGCTGATCGTCATTCGTCCGGGCCGCCTGTTACCGCAGGTAGATAGCCCGATCGATGCCTTGAGCCACCACCGGCAGGTGTTGACGAGGAGAAGCCTCTGCAGGTGGCTCAGCAACCATGTGAACATTGACGTAGTTCGCCGTTTAGTTTACGGCAGGATCGAGGGCATGTCAAAGTGAGTCAGACCAAAGACATCCTGGGGTCCGCTCTGACGTGGCAGGAAGCAGGCTGCAGCGTCATCCCCATCCGCTCCGACGGAACCAAACGCCCCTACGTCGAGTGGAAGCCCTACATGACCATGAGGGCAGGCGAACAAGGCATCAAAGGGTGGTTCCACCCAACCCACCAAGGCAACTTCGGCATCGGCATCGTCTGCGGCCAAATCTCCGGCAACCTGGAAATGCTCGAACTGGAAGGCCGCGCCTGCACCGGAGACAACATTTCGGCCGTCGCCGAACAATGCTCCCAGCGCCACGTCCACGACATCTGGTTTTCCCTGCTAGAAAACGGATACGCCGAATGGACCCCGTCCGGCGGCCTGCACCTGCTGTACCGCGTAGAAGATCATCCGGTGCCCGGCAACACCAAGGTCGCCCGGCGCATGGCCACCGACGAAGAACTCGCCGCCAACCCCCAAGACAAAATCAAAGTCCTGGCTGAGACACGAGGCGAAGGCGGCTACGTCATCGTCGCCCCCACCGGCGGCGACTGCCACCCCACAGGAGACTCCTGGAGCGTCGCAGCCGGGCGCATAGGCCAAATCCCCACCATCACCTGGGAGCAACGCTGCGCCCTTGTGGAGGCCGTCAACGCCGCCCTGGACCAGATGCCCACCCAGGAGATCACCCAAGTCCGGCCGCATCCCTCCACGCTGCTGCCCGCCCGCAGCGACCGGCCCGGCGACGACTTCAACACGCGCACCTCGTGGGAGGAAATCCTCTTCCCCCACGGCTGGAGCGTGCACCACCGCACCCTCAAAGAGGTCTACTGGACCCGGCCCGGCAAACCGAAAACAGAAGGCTGGTCAGCGACCACCGGATACTCTGAGTCCGGCGACCGGCTCTACGTCTGGTCCACCTCCACAGTCTTCGAATCCGAGAAGCCGTACGACAAGTTTTCTGCCTACACACTGCTGGAGCACAATGGCGACTTCGCCGCCGCCGCAAAATCCCTTGCCGGACAAGGGTTCGGACAACCCAGGGCTGCCGCCGCCGCCTCGTATGTGGCGGGAACTATCACGCCCCCCGCTGTGGCAGCGAGCGTGGTGCCGGTGCGGGTGCAGACGCCGCCCTCCCCGGCGGTGGCCACGGGACAGCGGTCCGTCGCGATATCGCAAGCTGCTGTAGCCGCAACAGCAACGCGGCCGGTGGGGATGTATCAGCTGGCGCAGTGGACTGCGGATTGGGGGCAGCCGGTGGCTTTGCCTGGCGCGTTCGTCTGTGAGGATCCTTCGTATCAGGGGTTCGGGCGGATCTTCGGCGGCGTATTCGAAGACACATTTAAATTCATTCCCGAGAAGAAGAGGTGGGCCTACTTCAACGGCAGCACCTGGAAAATCGACAACGGCAACCGCGCCGAAATAGGCGCACGAGTCCTATTCGAAATGGCCCAAAACGAACTGTGGCAAGCCAAACTAGAAGGCCAAAACCACCCTGAACTAGAAAAATGGCTGAAACGGGTCGCCCAGTCCTCAACCGACAAACTGTTCCACTGGGCCAAATCAGACCCCCGCGTCATCGCCGAACCCCACCACTTCGACGCCAACCGCCACCTGATCAGCCTAGCCAACGGTGTCATCGACTTAGACGGCCTGCACTTCCAACCAGGCCACGACCCCAAAGCAATGTTGACTAAGCAAATCAACGTCTCCTACGACAAAGACGCCGACGCTCCACAATGGACACAGTTCCTGCAGCAAGTCCTACCCGACCCCGAAATCCGTGGCTACGTCCAACGCGCCATCGGCCACACCCTCATAGGCGACGCCGACCGCCGCGCCCTGTTCCTACTCCACGGGCCGTCAGGCACCGGCAAAAGCCAGTTCGTGCGCATGATGGAGTTGATGTTCGGCGACTTCGCCGAAACCGCGTCAGCTGTCACCTTCAACTCAGCCTCAAAAACCGCGACGCTGACGAACGATCTTAACGACCTGCGCGGCAAACGTTTCGTCTCCCTCTCCGAACTGGATGAAGGGGAAACGCTCAACGAATCGTTGGTGAAGCGGCTCACCGGCGGGGACACAGCCAAATCGCGTGGCCTCTATCAGGAAAACGCTTCGTGGCGGGTCCAGTTCGTCATGTGGATGGCGACGAACCACCTTCCGCGTCTCAACAGCGACGACAACGCGATCTGGCGTCGTGTGAAGCCGGTGGCGTTCAACACCGTCATCGCCGACATCGGCGCGGAAACCGTAAATTTGGCGGAGAAGATCTTCGCCGAGGAAGCGTCGGGCATCCTTAACTGGATGTTGGAAGGTGTCCGCGCTTATCAGGAACACGGCCTGGACGATCTCACCCAAATCTCGGACGCTGTGGCCGCCTACCGTCACAGCGTTGACCCGGTGGCCCAGTTCATCGACGCCGCGACGGAAGAGCATCTGATCGCTGTCGTAGAGGATGCGCAGATGCCAGTGCGGGTCATGCACGGCGTGTTCTCCGAGTGGTGTAAACGCAACGGCATCGGACGTCCTTTGGGGGAGCGCAGGTTCTCCGCCCGGATGGAATCGTTGGGGTTCCGCAAACATCGGATCGCCTCCGGGATGGTGTGGGTGGGTGTGGGCGGCGGGTCGCATGGGCTGCTGGGCACCATCGACCACATGCTAGCCAGGGTGGGCGCAACATGAGACCCGACGGTGTAGCACCCGCTACGTGGCGGGTGGTGCTGTCGGACTGGTACAACCAAAGCCTGACGGTCACCATCACCCTGAAAAGCGGGCAGACGTTCACTGGCAAGGTGAAAGGCCACCCGGCGCATTGGCTGCACGACATGGCCACGCTGGAGACCGGCTACCCAAGCCTGGGCGAGAGGCACGTCGTCTACAACATCGACCTGAACGAGGTCGCGGCGGTCACTGCTTCCACATAAAAGGACCCCTGCACCATTGCCGCCACAGCAGGTGCAGGGGTCCCGGTACCCCCGGCTAGTCCGCAGGCCCAGCCGGGGGTTGGTGGCCGGGGGCATCAGCCTGCGCGTCACCCTCTAGTTGCGCGCGGCGTGCCTTCAGCTCGGCCACCACCTTTTGGAGTTGTTCCAGCGGGACGCCGGACATGGCCGCGACTTCTTCTTGGCCGATGGGGTCGTCGAGTTCGGAGTTGGTGGGCAGCCAGCCTCGGTCGATGGCTTTGTTTGCGGCGGCGGCGAGCTGCCCGATGAGGATGTTGATCAGCAGGGATTTGTGTTGTTCGTCCAGGCCGAACACCAGTTCTGCTGCTTCGAGGGCGTGTGCGTGGATGTGGGGGGCGTGTTCGGGGTTTTTGGGGTCGAGCATCTGGGCTGACATGGTCAGGTAGAACAGCCGGTGGGACACCTGGCGTAGGTATTGCAGGGTTTGGTCGTAGGCGGCCAGCAGGGCTGGGTCTATGTCGCCTAGGACGCGCAGCGGTGGTGGCGCGTCGATGCCGGACAGGTCGTCAGGGATGTCGGTCATGAGGGTTCCCCTTCGCAGTCGTGGTCGTCTGTGCAGCCGCCGCAGTAGAGGTAGCCGCATTCTGGGCATTCTTCCACTTCGTCGCCGGGGTAGTCGGTGGCGCAGTTTTCGCACATTTGCATGTCTTCGTCCATTTGCGTCTGTCTCCTCGATCCGGGTTGAGTGTAGTCGGCTCAACGTTTGGTGATCAGGTGCATGACCGCGGCCATCAAGATCAGGATGATCATGACGCAGAACGGCAGGGCTGCCGCCGCAAGCATGGTTGTGTTATCGTCCATCGCCCCGATTCTACCTTCCTCTACCTTCCTGTGTCTAGCCGCCAACCCGGGAGGCGCAGACTCTCGCCTGGACATCGAGGGATGCCGTTACGAAACATGCTCTGAGCTGGTTTCTACATCGCC
>Ga0070698_100000203_pt1 | contig 57165 bp, 51 predicted proteins | sample KBSK1502metaG_FD_65477 | JGI IMG/M metagenome (GOLD analysis project Ga0070698, IMG submission 65477) | Corn, switchgrass and miscanthus rhizosphere microbial communities from Kellogg Biological Station, Michigan, USA - KBS K1-50-2 metaG | ecosystem: Host-associated > Plants > Roots >...
CACACTGAAGTGGGGGCCCACGAGCGCAAACATCAGTCCTGCGAGGTTCTTATTCATTCGTTCCACGGCTGCAAAGGAGCGCCTCCGTCCATCACTCGCGCCTGGCAACGTAGAGAAGACGATGGCCGCTCCGGTCACGGTCATCATCGCCTATGATCTAAAGTTCTACGACAAGGTGCCCAGGCTGTTTCCACACTACCCCGCCATGCGCGATATGTTTCTGAAGAACCCCCAGCTGATCCAGGAGACTGCGCTACGAAACTCTACCTTGCAAGGAGCCTACATGATACTTGCGGCGCGGGCTCTGGGACTGGGCTGCGGGCCGATGTCAGGCTTTGATAACGCAAAACTCGATGAGGAGTTCTTTGCGGCGGGCAAATGTGAGTCTTGCGAGCAGGAGTTTTTCCCTGAAGGGCATGTGAAATCGAATTTTCTCTGCAACATCGGCTACGGCGACCCTGCGACGCTCATGCCGCGGGGCCCTCGGCTCGACTTTAGCGAGGCATGCACCCTGTTGTGATTGCCGTTTACTTGCGCTCGAACACGCAGCAGCATATCAACAGTAGCACTCATGCGTTGGATGAGTTACTGGGAAACTCGCTTGTGTCCAGCGAACGATTACTGTTTACCCGGTTGGCCAGAAACGGGCTTCGAGGAAGCTGGCCGGATTGTATCGCGAAGTCGGCTTAGGTGAAGTGATTGGCCGGGGTCGCCATGACGGTTCCGAATTGCTCCGAATGACGGCCAGCCGGAACTAACTGTTGAGCCCCGAGTGGGCCTTCTACGCGAAGATCTCGTTTACTTTTTCCCGGACTTGCTGACTGCGAGACGGCTTCAGATATCTCATGGTGGACTCCATGTCAGAATGACCGAGCCATTGCTGTACGGTACGAAGATCAACTCCCGCCCACAATGACCACGTCGCAAATGTTGCCCGGAATTTATGGAGCCAAAAGTTGTCTTTGCTGAGTTTAGCTCGCTCAGCAACAGCCTTCAGGGTATCCAGGAAATCGAGCTTGGGCCTGCACCCAGTGGTCGGGAACACCAGCCCACAGGTCTTGTCAGCCTTCGCCTTCCACGCTTTCAGCCTCTTCACGAGTTTCCCAGGGATGGGAACCTCCCGCTCACGGTAGTTTTTTGGGCTGAACCCATACTCAGGTTTGTAGCGTACAGTCACCGTGCCACGTGACAGGTTCACATCGTCCCACGAGCAGTGCATGACTTCCTGCTCACGCATTCCCGTCATCAGAAAGAACTCGAACCAGAGCCGCTCCGTTGCATCGCAGATTTTGAACAGCTTGTCGAGTTCTTCCTTCTCGTACACTTCAGGCTCTTCTTCCACGAATCTCGGCCAATCGTTCTTTCCCACCAGCCCACGAATGCCCTGTGCCTTCAGAAACGTCATCACGTTTTCAAACTTGTTGTACACAGAGCGTGGCGACTGACTTTTCTTTTCACGCAGGAACGCGATGAACTTCAGCATGTCACGGCGCTCGATGTCTTGCGGGTAGAGCTTGGGGCAGGATTCGATAAAGTAGTTCAGCGCGGTCGTATACGCAGCCAAGGTTTTTGGCTTTTTTGTGAGCTTAGTTTCGTCTAAGAACTCAGCAGCCGCTGCCGCGAGCGAGCGGTACCCATTTTGGCCGTTTTCCCGCGCGATGGCGACGCCGTTGTTAACTGCGTTCAGCTCGGCTTCCTTGCGTTGGCGTCGCGCTGCCGCGTCTTGCGCATCCTTGCCGACCGACAGGCGAACGCGCCTACCGTTCTCGCGCCATTCGAGGTAATAGGCACCTTCTAGGTGCTTTTCCTGTAGCCCATCGACCATGACCAGATCGGGTTTGACGCGTCCGTTTGGAGACTGAACTACAGGGCAGTAGCGCAAACCCCTGCCGGTTCGGACACGTTTAGTGAGATTGACTTCCTTGCACTGGGTGTTCGGCACCGATGACACCTCCGATTCAACTAGGAATCAGTGTAGGTATCACCGACCTGCAAGTGCTAGATAACGAAGGTAATGGCGGAGAGGGAGGGATTCGAACCCTCGATAGAGTTGTTAGACCCTATAACGGTTTAGCAAACCGCCGCCTTCAGCCACTCGGCCACCTCTCCTCAACAACTTAGCGGTAAAAAACTGTGTGTTACCGAAGTGCTATTGCACAATAAACCGCCATACATCACAATAAGCGGTATGGACACGCACACGCTCATCAACCGCAACCGACTGCCTCGCAAACAGAAAGGCGAGATCATCGAGACGCGGACAGCTTTCTTTGCCCGATATTACCACACAGACGAGGACGGCAAGCGCAAACAGAAAGCCGTTAAGCTGTGCGACCGTTCCGATCTGTACCGTTCAATCTCCGACGTGCAGCCGCTCATGGATCGCGTGATGGAATCCGTGAACGCACAATCGAAGATCATTACCGGACAGCAAACTCTCACGGAGTTTGTAGAGAAGCACTACCTCCCGTGGTGCCAGGTCAACAAGTCCGTGCCGACATCGAACGGCTACAAACGCATCTGGGATTGTTACCTCAAGCCGCACATCGGCGGAATCGCTCTGACTAATTTGCAGACCGTGAAAGTCACACAACTTTTGACACACCATGCCAAGAACGGACTAGGCAGCCGCACGTTGAGCCACATCAAGTGGTTTTTATCCGGCGTGTACGTCTACGCGATTTCTAGCGGCGTGGTGCCGGCCAATCCCGTTCCGTCCGCAAAGTGGTTAGTAAAAACCGTACGGCCCGTAAAGCAAATCGAATACTCACTAGATCAGGTTTTAGCCATGCTGAAGATACTAGAGCCTCTCGATCTCCGTGCGGCGGTTGCGGTTGGGCTGGCCTACTTTGCGGCATTGCGCCCCGCAGAGATTCGCGGGTTGAAGTGGCCCGACTACACGGGAGCAGAATTGAACGTCCGGCGTACCGTGTGGCGGAACACGGTCGGAGAAACCAAGACGGAAGAATCGGCTGCGAGTGTGCCGGTAATCGAACCACTGCGAGGGTTGCTGGAGAAGTTGAAGGCGCAATCGGCAGAGGGGTTCATATTGCAGAGCGGTATGGGCAATCCGCTGAGTCTTGATTCGATCAACGTGCGAGTAATCGCCCCGGCCATGAAAAAGGCGGGCATTGTGTGGGGCGGCTACTACCCAGGACGGCGCGGCATCAGTTCGCTAATCACGGATACATCGAAGAATGCGCTCAATTCTACCGGACTGCTCCGGCACTCTACGCCGATTACCGCGTTGAAGCATTACACACGGGCGCAAAAGGCTTCCATCGAAGCAGCACTGAAAACCGTGGAGGAGATGGCAAAGAAACCAGCCGACACGATTCAGTGAAACTAAACGGCGCTTCCGACAGCGATCAACTGCCGGAAGGCCTAACCAAAACGAATCACTAGGAGGATTCGATATGGCTAAGGCCAAAGTAGCACAAAAACTCAGTCCCTTTTCACATGAACTCAACGGAAGCGGCACGGCCTGCGCCGCAGATTGCCCTGCGTGTCACTGGATTAACCGTGAAGGTTCAACCCGCTGAACTTTTGGAATTGTTGCTCCGGCGCATCTCGGAGGGACAATGATTACTTGGCAAGCCGTGATTGCATTTCTGATGTGCTTCGAGCGATCTGACCGGAAATTTGTAGTTGCCGGGGTTTTGTTCGAGCAACTGGTTTCGGCGTTGTGGGCCTGGGTACCTTGACGGGTGTTGTAGAATCGTTGCCGCGAGGAGCAACAATGACTTTCTATCTCAAAGGATTGTTAGTTAGTTTGGGAAGCGTGGCAGTATTTTATGCCGCGCTCCGTTTTCTTACCCTGGGGACGAAAGTAGGCAATGCTCTCATGATGCCGTTTGTCCTCATCTCCCTTTATTTCCGTGACAAAAACGCGCCGCTTGGGGCGGTTGCGGGAGTCAATCCTTCGCTGTTCATGCACCTGTGGTTTTGGTTGTGGTCAATGATTATTTTTGCTTCGACGTTCTTGATCTATTTACGGGTTATGTCGGGACGTCCGTTGAATTAGTTTTTGTGTGGGCTTTCGTGTGATTTTTAGGGCGCGTGCAAGCGATGGCCAGGCGGGTAATATGAGTCGTTGTGGACAATACGCGAAATCTTGACAAGTTCCCAAGCTATGTCTTCAGCAAGCTTCTCGTTCTCGTGTTTGTATGGCAGGCCGTGTAACAAAGCATGACCGGGTAGCTCGGGATCAGTGCGTACTTCCAGACCTCTGGGAAGGTTCTGAATTTGGGCCACACCTGCACCAATTACACCGAAGTTTTCAAGATCATGTACTGCATCGTCTACGGTGAGACCGAGTGACAAACCGTCGGTGTCTTTGGGTTTTCGGTAATAGGCGCGATCTCGTATCTCGGTCTTCAGGTTATTCAGAAAGTTCTTGTTGGTACAGGCGCGAAAGACGTCGGAATCAGGCGCGAGCAAATCCCCCAGAACGTGAGGAGCGGTCATCCAGATGATTTATCCTTGCAGCCAATCAAGCCAGGTCCGCAGAAGTTTAGAATCCGCGTTCGGCTCAATGTCCGACTCCATCACGCTGCCATCTTGCATTTGGCCGTGATAGAGCGTCGGTTGGCCACCACTAGCGTGCGGTGGGATAACCAGCTTGATTTTACGGCGCGGCGTCTCCCAGCAGATATTTACCCCGCCGTAGTACCCATACACGTCGGCGCCGGCTAAAACGCCACTAGGGGAAACTCCCAGGATGATCTTCCGAGCATCGTTCCTGGTCCCTTGGTCTGGTGGGGTTTCGTCTGCATCGTAAAAATCTCGATGAGACGGAATATTCTCAATCTGTTTAATGAGACTTTCTTTTGCGGGATTCGGCTTGCTATCCCCCACAGCGAACAATTCTTCAGCCGATGACACAGCTAGGGCCGTTGTTCCAAGGAGGTAGGTGGCAATCGATACCCTTTGCGGCGGAGAGTCCAGCAGATTCCACGGAGCGCCAGTGGCGCTAAAGGAGAGTGCGACGATTTCCGCATACCTTTTTTCCCGGTCCTGAATGTCGTCTACACAATAAAATGTCATTGTATTTTGCGCTCACTTTGTTGCTGTTGTGCCTGCATTTGCTGCTGGGTCTTCTCCGCCAGTTCAATCTTCTCTCCCAGCCACTGGAACAAAGCTCTCGCCACGTTCAGGTTCATCATCAAGCCAACCTCGACTTCCCTGAACACACCCTCTTTCTGCACTCTCTCCTCAACCACTTCGTCGCCAAGTTGTCCGTTCGGAGATACCTTCTGGACCATGACTTTCGGTATTGGTGCCCTCTGGCTATAAATCGACACAAACACATCAAGTGTTGGAGTGAGTCCACCGACGGCACCATCAACGTGAATCACTCGGAAAAGATTGCTCTTTTCGTAATGAAACTTAATTTTCTCGCCCACTGGGGGGACCGCCGGACGGGGCGTCGTTGAATCAGCCATTGCCAACCAGATTATGCTTTAGTAGAGCCCGGAGATAGTACCACAAGTAACCTGTATGGTTACTGGTCCCTTCAATTGTAGCAGAACCCTTTTACGACGCTGCCTCCCGGGTTTACATACTCTGCAATTGCATCAGCCCTGGGTGTGTCGTTGCCTTACGTCGCCCATATCCGCACGGTCCCGACGCCGCCCGAATCCAGGAGCATTGGCAGACCGTGCGCGGCTCGTCGGCGGGACAGATTGGAAGGTCTGTGGGAGTGTTGCCGACACCAAATCTGGGATAGTATTCCGAGTTACTCCCCCTAAAGAAACCTATGCTTACAGGTGAAATTCGCTCTCAAATCGATCAAGTCTGGAATGCCTTCTGGTCGGGCGGTATTTCCAATCCGTTGGAAGTGATTGAGCAAATCACTTATCTGCTCTTCCTCAAGCGTCTGGACGAGCAGGAAACCGCCGAGGAACTGAAGGCGAACCAGACTAAGAAGCCAATGCAGAGGCGCTTCTTTCCCGAGGGGAAAGACAGCAAGAAACGTCCCTACCAGGATTACCGCTGGAAAAACTTCAAGAACTTCGAGCCGCGGGACATGTACACCGTCGTCAGCGAGCACGTCTTCCCCTGGCTCCGCACTCTTGGCGGAAACGGGACCACTTACTCCAAGCACATGGAGGGCGCCCGTTTCACTATCCCCACTCCCGCGCTGCTGGCCAAGGTCGTGGATATGATTGACAAGGTCCCGATGGAGGACCGCGACACCAAGGGCGATCTTTACGAGTACATGCTCGGCAAGATTGCCAGCGCCGGTCAGAACGGCCAGTTTCGCACGCCGCGCCACATCATCCGGCTCATGGTGGAAATGGTTGAACCCAAGCCCACGGACGTTGTCTGCGATCCCGCCTGCGGAACCTGCGGCTTTCTGGTGGCCGTGGGTGAATCCCTGCGCGTGCGGCATCCCGAAGTGCTCACCAACGCCAAACTGCGGCAGCATTTCCATCGTGACCTGTTCCACGGTTTTGATTTCGACAACACCATGCTGCGCATCGGCAGTATGAACATGCTGTTGCATGGAGTGGAGAATCCGGATGTGGTTTACCGCGATTCGCTCTCCCAGGACCACGCCGGCGAGGATGAAAAATACACGCTGGTGATGGCCAATCCGCCCTTTGCCGGATCGCTCGACTATGAGAGCTGCGCCAAGGACTTACAGCAGGTGGTCAAGACTAAGAAGACCGAGCTGCTTTTCCTGGCGCTATTTCTGCGACTACTCAAGCCGGGCGGACGCGCCGCCGTCATCGTGCCCGACGGCGTTCTCTACGGATCGAGCAATGCACACAAGAGCCTGCGTCGCATGCTCGTCGAAGATCAAAAGGTGGACGCTGTGATCTCGCTGCCCGGCGGCGTGTTCAAGCCCTATGCCGGAGTTTCGACTGCCATTCTGCTATTTACTAAGACAAACTCCGGCGGAACCGACTACGTGTGGTTTTACGACGTGGAGGCCGATGGTTGGTCGCTCGACGACAAGCGGACGCCTCTCTTGAGTGAAGATAAGCTCGGATCGCTGCCAAAAGCCAAGGTCAAGGAAGAGGAGCATGCGAAGAACAATCTACCCGATATTCTTGCGCGCTGGAAGGATCGGGGCGATGGAGAACGCAAGCGTCCGCGCACCAAGCAGAGTTTTTGCGTGCCGAAAGCAGACATCGCCGCGCAGGCCTATGACCTCAGCCTCAATCGCTACAAAGAGGTTGTACATGAGGAAGCGCCGAATCGTCCGCCAAGAGAGATCCTCGCCGAGTTGGCCAAGCTGGAAACGGAAATTCAGCACGGCATCAAGGAACTGGAGGGCATGCTGCAGTGAGCACCACGAACTTTGGGTCGTTGTTCCAGTTCATCAGAAATGGAATGAATGTCAGGCAGGACAAATCAGGCAATGGGTTGCCGATCACCCGGATTGAGACCATCGCTGATGCAGTTGTGAATCCTTCAAGCGTTGGCTATGCGAACCTAACGGAAAGCGTCTGTAAGGACTGGTTGATGGAACCAGGGGATCTCCTATTCAGCCACATCAACAGTGTTGAGCATATCGGGAAATGTGCGATCTATCGAGGCAAGCCAGACAAGTTAGTTCATGGAATGAACCTTTTATGTCTGCGATGCGACAACGCAAAGTTGCTGCCGGAATTTGCTAAGTACTTAATCCGTGGTCCAGATTTCCGTTCGCGCCTATCGAACTTCATTAACAAAGCTGTAAATCAGGCGAGCGTTTCAATTGGAAACTTAAAAACTATCGCAGTTAGCGTACCCCCTTTAGCTGAGCAGTTGCGAATTGCCGAGGTGCTGGATCGGGCGGAGGCGCTGCGAGCCCAGCGACGCGCCGCCCTCGCCGAACTCGATACCTTGGCCCGATCCATTTTCCTCAACCTCTTCGGCGACCCGACGACGAATCCGAAGGGATGGCCAACCAAGTCGCTGGCCTCGTTGGTACGGAACGATGACACAATCAACTACGGTGTTGTTCAGCCGGGCGATAACGTCGAGGACGGTGTTCCATTGGTTCGCGTCGGTGACCTTGTGGATGGCCGGGTGAATCATGAGTTGTTGAAGCGAATCGCTCCGAGCATTGAAGCAAGCTATAAGCGTTCTCGCCTCCGCGGCGATGAAATTCTTGTTAGTTGCGTCGGTTCAGCAGGTGTTGTTGCTTTGGCCGATAAGTCCGTGAGGGGCTTCAACGTGGCGCGAGCTGTTGCTCGCATCCCGCTCGCTGAAACAACAGACCGAGTCTTCATGGCTGCATATCTCGAAACTGACTTCATTCAGCGCTACTTCACGAATGAGCTACGCACGGTGAGCCAGCCGACGCTGAACATTAAACAGATCTCGGAAACAAGGGTGATGGTTCCGTCTCTTGATCTCCAGCGCGACTTCGCGCGCCGGGTTGGCGGCGTCGAAAAGCTTAAAGCCGCTCACCGCGCCTCACTTGCTGAGATGAACACCCTTTTCGCTTCCCTTCAGCACCGAGCCTTCCGAGGGGAGCTGTGATGAGCAACTTCACCTTCCTCCAACCGGAGTGGCCGCAGCTCTCGGCTGAGGGGAAAAAGGCTGAATCACTCGTCATCCCCGACCCCCGCGCCGCTTGTTTCTACGCTCGACGGGCGCTAGAACTCACAGCCGCGTGGCTCTACAAAAGCGATCCCTCGCTCAAGCTCCCATACCAGGACAATCTCAGCGCCCTCATCCATGAACCTACTTTCAAAATAACCGTCGGTGCGAAAATCTTTGTCAAAGCCAAGCTGATTAAAGACCTGGGCAATCTGGCCGCGCACAGTCCCAGGCCGTTGGCACAGCTTGATTCGATGACGGCGGTGCGGGAGCTATTCCATGTCTGCTTCTGGCTGGCGCGGACATATTCCAAAATCAACAAGCCGAAAGACGGTCTGACCTTCGATCCCACGCTTCTGCCGAAGACTTCGCCGGTTCCATCCCAGACCCTGGCCCAGTTACAGCAGCTCGAATCCCAGCTTGCCGAAAAAGATACGAAGCTTACGGAACTCCTTACCGGAAAAGTTGCCCTCGATACCGAACTCGAACGCCTGAGGGCTGGGATCGCGGCCATCAAGAAGCAGAACGAAGCTACGCCCGACACCCACAACTATTCCGAGGCCGAGACCCGAGACTACTTCATTGACCTGCTCCTCAAGGAAGCCGGCTGGCCTTTGGACAAGCAGCAGGACCGCGAATATCCCGTCACGGGCATGCCGAATGCAAAAAACGAAGGCTTTGTGGACTATGTCCTTTGGGGCGACGACGGCAAGCCGCTGGGACTGGTCGAGGCGAAGCGCACCAAGCGCAATGCCCGCGTGGGCCAACAGCAGGCCAAGCTCTATGCCGATTGTTTGGAAAAGCAGTTTGGCCAGCGTCCCGTCATTTTCTGTAGTAACGGCTATGAACACTGGATTTGGGATGACCAGAACTACCCTCCGCGAGAGGTTCAAGGCTTCTATAAGAAGGATGAACTGGAGCGGCTGATTCAACGGCGCAGCACCCGAACGTCACTGGCGGCCAGCGAAATCAACGAGAAAATTGTCGAGCGCTACTACCAGAATCGAGCTATACGGCGCATTGGTGAAGCATTTGAAAAAGATCATGAGAGGAAGGCGCTGGTGGTTATGGCTACCGGTGCCGGTAAGACTCGCACCGTAGTCGCGCTGTGCGACTTGATGATGCGCTGCAATTGGGTGAAGCGGGTTCTGTTTCTGGCCGACCGCATTGCTCTGGTGAAGCAGACAACGAATGTCTTCAAGCGGCATCTGCCTTCCGCATCGGCGGTAAATGTGTTGGAACATCGTGATCAGATCGCCGAGGCGCGTGTTCTGGTTTCAACCTATCCCACGATGCTGGGCCTGATTGATGAAACCAAAGGCGAGAAACGCACGTTTGGTCCTGGCCACTTCGATCTGGTCATCATTGATGAGGCACACCGCTCGGTGTACCAGAAATACCGCGCCATCTTTGAATATTTTGATTCCTTCCTGGTCGGCTTGACGGCGACGCCCAAAGATGAAGTGGACCACAATACCTATGACCTGTTTGATCTGGAAGATGGCGTACCGACCGATGCCTACGGTCTCGATGAGGCGGTAAGAGACAAGTTCCTGGTTCCTCCCAAGGCCGTATCGGTTCCGCTGAAATTTCAGCGGGAAGGCATCAACTACAAAGACCTGAGCGAAGAGGAGAAGGAACGCTGGGATGCGATCGAATGGGACGAGGAAGGAAATATTCCAGGAAACATTGAGCCTGAAGCACTGAATCGATGGCTGTTCAATGAAGATACAGTGGACAAGGTGTTGGCACATCTGATGACGCGCGGTGAGAAGGTAGCGGACGGCGATCGGCTGGGAAAGACCATCATCTTCGCCAAGAACCACGCCCACGCCCAGTTCATCTCGGATCGTTTTGACAAGAATTATCCTCACTACAAGGGCGCTTTTGCGCGTGTGATCGATTTCCAGGTGGAGTACGCGCAGTCGTTGATTGACGACTTCTCCAATCCGGCGCGGGCGCCGCACATTGCGATTTCTGTAGACATGCTGGACACAGGGATTGACATTCCAGAGGTCCTAAACCTGGTCTTCTTCAAAATGGTGAGATCGAAGACGAAGTTCTGGCAGATGGTAGGGCGCGGCACTCGTCTGCGGCCCGATTTGTACGGCCCCGGCCGTGACAAGCAGTTCTTTTACATCTTTGACTACTGCCAAAACCTGGAATTCTTCAGCCAGAACCCGGAGACTACTTCCGGCGCAACCGGGGATTCACTGAGCAAGAAGCTCTTTGCTAACCGGGTGGAGTTGATCGCCGAGCTGGACAAGCACTTTCACCAGGGGGCGGGCGGGAAACAACCTGAGCTGCGAAACGAAGTTGCCGAGCGATTGCGACAGGAAGTCGAACAAATGAATGTGAACAACTTCATTGTGCGGCCCAAGCGCAAATTCGTTGAGAAGTATGGAGAGGCGAAAGCCTGGCAGACTCTGGGTGAGGAAGAAAAGGGCGAGTTGGTCAACCAAGTGGCGGGCTTACCCTCTGGACTCCTCGACGATGATCAGGAAGCCAAGCAATTCGACCTGTTGATTCTTCGGTTGCAACTAGGCCTGCTCCGGCACGAGAAATCCTTCACTCGCTGGAGTGAGGACGTGCGAACGATTGCCGGCGCACTGGAAGAAAAGGCCAGCATTCCCATGGTGCGCGCCGAGCTAGAGCTGATCATTGAGGTGCAGACAGACGAGTTCTGGCAGGACATTACAACACCCCTTCTGGAAAATGTCCGCAAGCGGCTGCGCAGTCTGGTCAAGTTCATCGATAGAACGCAACGTCCAAATATCTACACAGACTTCAATGACCAGATAGGCGAGGAGCGGCGGATCGAATTTCCTGGATTCGATTTTGGGCACGATGTTGAGCGCTTTCACGAAAAAACCCATCTCTTCCTTAAAGCCCATGAGCACGATCCCGTGATCCACAAGCTGCGGTGGAATGAGCGTTTGAACAAAGAGGATCTGGATAGGTTGGAGGAAATCCTGGTCGAGGCGGGCGCGGGAACGCCGAAGGATCTGAGCAAGATACGATCGGACGGAGAGCTTGGACTATTTGTGCGCTCCATCGTCGGATTGGACCGAGAAGCCGCCAAAAGAGCATTCGACGGGTTCCTTACCGGAAAGACACTCACCGCAAGCCAAATTCAGTTCGTTAATCTTGTGGTGGAATATCTGACGCAAGCTGGCTGGATGAGTGCTGCTCAACTGTATGAGTCGCCCTTTACGGACTTCAGCCCTCGCGGCGTGGAGGGGGTTTTCGACTCAACTCAAGTAACGCAGCTGCTCTCCGTACTCGTCAGTATCCAACAAGCTGCGGCTGGTTCTTAGGATTTGTCTCTGCGCCTTTTACTCCCTTGTGTTTTCTCCCTGGCGCCGCGATCTTGATTTATTTCCTTACACGGAAATAGGAATCAAGTTTGACCTTGGCCCGGCCCGCCGCTGCAGAGTCTCTGGGGGCATCCCCACCCGGCTTAGCGTTTGTCGGAAAAGAATGCTTATTCTCGCCAGCTTCAACCCCTACTTCTACAGCGACTTACGGCTGCCTTCCTGAAAATCCCGTCATGGCAGCCGTCATGCCATGGGGAGAGTCGGTAAATGTCAAAACATAACTTGCACATAACAAAGGCCCTTACAAACTACCGATATGACGTTCGTCATGACGGATTCACACACTTTCCCCGCACAGTGCGCCGATATCCCATGTGTTTTCTACCGGATACGGGAGTCAGGAGGTTAATGGAACCTTCAGACAGTCGGTAAGTCTGTGAAGAAATAATCACTTCGCGGAGGTAATCTCGCGGCCATGATTACCATTGTAGATATACATCGGTTATCTATTCGATCAATGCGGATACCGGATAAAGTTGGAAATGTCACGTGACTGGCAGGGGCGTAGGCTGCTGAGATCACAATCAAGACGCGAAGCGAAAGAAGGTCTCAGCAGCCTAGCCCAATATTGAAGCCTAGATCATCCGTCCGGAACCGTGCAACGCACCAAAGTGTGAGATAGGCCTGGGCCGACTCCTCGAAAAAAAGCGAACAAACGGCGAAACATAAAAGCCCCGTGGTCGGCGCAAAAGTAGCGTGTTCAACCCATCATGGTCGGCCATTGTGTACTGAAGGAAGTACACTGTGAACACGATAGACTGACCACAGCACTAAACTCCTTTTCCGTCTATAGTTTAGACCGTGGTCAGGTACCGTGTTCATGGTCATTTTGGCGTGGGGTTTGCCGTGTTCAGTTTTAGCAGCCCTTCAGCCAACATCTTCTGTCGGGCGTCCTTGACCTTCCGGCTTCCAACCCCAAGCTCTTTGGCAATCCAGTTAATGCCCTTGCCTTCGAGCAGGTATTCCCGGACCCCGACTTCCTCCGTCGAGGCGACCTTCTCCCACATGGATCCGTTGAGAGTCCAAGTGCCGGAAGGCTCGAAGCTGCCGGCGTGTCTCACCTTGGGGTAGCTCACATCGAACATCACCCCTCCGGCAACCGCGGACTCGGGCCGGTCGAGAAGGATCTGAGTATCCAGATTATCCTCGTTCCGGCTGTGGCCTCTTTGGGTTTTCTTGTCTTTTCCGGTGTGCTGCAACGCCACCACGCAAAGGCCGCGGCTTCGCAATTCGTTCAACCGCATCTGGGCGCCGATCTGGCTTTCCTCTTTGTTGGCGTCTAACCAGAACAGCGTCGAGTAAGAGTCCAGCACAACAACTTCGCTACCGTGCCGATCTAACATGGCGCAAAACTGGCCCCAGGTGTAATCGTCCAACAGACGGATTGACTCCGCGGGCTTCGACATTTCGGGATTGATAAGCCACAGGTTTTCCTTGTGATCTCCCGAGCAGAGCAACCCCGCCCGTTCCTTCAATTGCGAGAGCGGCAGTTCCCCGTCCACATAAGTTACCTTCGATGGTCGGGCGCTGCGGTAGTTCAGAACCTCCGCCCCGTTCGCCAAAGCCCCAGCTATCGACAGCCCGAGCAGTGTCTTGCCGGTGCCACGATGGGCGAGGATTTGATTGACCGACTGCTTGAAAAACAGAGGTCCGTCCGGGGTAGATAGCAACACTTCCCGTGGCGGGATGTTAGAGGCTTCTAGCGCCAACATCGATTGACCTCCTAGGATTGCCGCGGGCCGGACGCGCTTTTTCGGGGCTGCCCCGTTTCCATTGCCGGCTAACCCAACGTTCTTTAGCGCTGCCGTGAAAGCTATGGCGTAAGGACGGGCGGCTTTCTGGTCGCGTTTCTCTTGTTCTATCTCTTCCTCGCGCTTCCAGCGGGCCATATCCTCTTGGGTTTTAATGCGATTCCACTGATACCACTCTTCGCTTCTGACAGGATGGGGATGCTGGGGGTTCATCGCGTCACCCCATCCGCCAGCATGACCGATACACGAGTAAGCACGTCATCAGGCAAAGCCCTAAGAAGGGCGCCTTGTGATCTTGTGGTTATGGTGCCAGTGGTGCGGGTTAGCTCCCGCAGAGCCCGAATTTTCTTTACGATCTCCTGTAGCTCGGCTTCGGTATAGGTTCGTTCCGTTGGTGTTGCCGTATTTCCGTTCAATTGAGTTCTCCTTCTGTCGTATCAAAACAATCTCGCCTGACCTTTCGCGTCCGGCGTTTACGCGCGTTGTTCCAGTTCCTTAATCCAGTCCACCAATGACTGCCGTTGAAACAAGGTCCGCTTGCCGAGTTTCACAAACGGGATGGGATGCGGCATGCGATCCCGGCATCGCTTGCGGGTCAGTTCGTATAACTGCGTCCGGGTCAGTTTTAACTCGGCGGCAGCTTCGTCCATTGTCAGCACCATAAGGTCCTCCAAAACCGAATTCACTTTCTCCTCAATAGATACGGTCAAAAGTCATGCAAAATTGCCAGAGCAAACAAAAGGGAGGTTACTAGCGGTTACGTCCAGGCCATTGTGCAGCTTTTAAAAGTCGTGCAGATTAGGCCATGCTCGTTATCGCGGTCTCCGGGAAACGCCGAAAGAAGAAAGACACGCTGGCCGCCCGGCTCGCGGCTTACGCGCAGGCCGAGCGGGAATTACTCGCTGATTACGCCCTGCCCCCGACAGAGCCGATATCGAAATGCCCGCACGGAGTTATGTCGGAACGGGGCGCCGCGACATCGTGGTATTGCACAGTCTGTCGGGACATCAGAGTTGCGGAGCGGCCAGAGCGCAAGCCCCGTCGCATGGATGAAAGTCACCCGCTGCGCCTAGGTTTGAAAAGGTTTCCCCGCACTGGTTTCCGTCAACTCTCGAAGGCTTTCTATGAAGACCACTCCAATGGTTCGGACTATCAGTTCATCAGCACGCCGGCAGACCACGAACGAGCGCCCGGAGATTCCTTTACCCCGAGGATGCATGCCGCATCTCAAGGCGGCTTTACTAACGATTATGGTGTGGCCGTGCGTGCGGCCCGCCCCGGCGTCGGCTTCAACGAAGACACGCGGAAACAGTTCGGTATTGCCTTCGCGAAAATGCTGGCCCCTTGGGAGTACGAAAGGAAAGACGCACACCTATTCCAGCGTCGCCTATTCAATCCCGTTGTCCGTCCAGAGCTACAGCACCACACCGGCCCGGCCTGGGTGGACATTGGCGCATCTGCCGTGCGCAGCCACAAATCCGACGTGCGGGAAGGCTGGAAAAAGCCTCGGTTGGAGTGGGACGAGGTTGCGACCCCGTTTCTAACAGAGGCGTTGACGGCGAAGCGGAAGGCGGAAGGACGAGAGAATTTTAGCTGGTACCTTCGCGATGGCCTTAGCCCGCGCTGGACGGGAGACGCGGAGCCGACGGCGACGGATAAGCAGATTGAGGAATGGCGTGAGGAACACTGGAGCCGAGGACGCGGAGACTGGAATCCGAAATTATTTCGGCGTGAACCTTGGTGTTCCTGCCGCACTTGCATGCGTTACTGGAAGTCAAACCGCTCCGAGGATTGGCGGACCGACAGAACTATGCGTGACCTAAACGCGCGTCTGGGCTTGTACGACTACGGAACAGGTCATTTGAACGTGCAGCGCATGCGAGCAACTTGCGAGGGGCTGTTGTGGCCGGGACACATTCTCTACACTCTCAGCAGCGGCGTAACCGTTCGACAGCCCGACTGGCCCGGCGAGGACCGTATCCCACGCGGCCATTCTCAAACGAACCCCGAGGAGAAGAACATCACCCGCTCGGGCTACCACAAGAACGCAGAGCAACGGCTAGGAACTACCACAGGATCGGGTTGGGTACTGTAAAGGGTGTGTATTCCAATTGTGTGCTACCGTCACACTGCCCGAATGACGGCTTAGAAGGAACAACGAAGGACGGCTAACTCTCTGAAAGCCTTGAGGGGCGCGGCTTCTCGGCTATTTAGCAAACCGCCGCCTTCAGCCACTCGGCCACCTCTCCTCTATTACAACACAAAAGGCGTAACTTCGTAGGCCCTTCGTGTCATCGCATAATCATCGCATATTTGCAATATTTCCGTCGGGGAAAAGTTGAATAGGAAGACACCAACAGCGAGGCGTCTGCGAAGCCTTCAATGCTCTGCGGATTACGTCGCCGAGATTGTAAACGGAAATGCAAAGAGTCTGAGAGCCGCGTAATCTGCCCGAGTTGCGCTTCTGATGCTGTCGTCTGAACTGACCTACTTGCCACCTCTCGGACGCACCAAGAAGCGAGCACCCTACGCCGTACCAGCGCGATCAATGACGTCGATCACTGACGACGAATTGCCTTTGCCATTCTGCACAGACACGTTATGCGTTGCGGGATGATAGACGATCGAATCTGGATTCCCGCCGGTATCTATTTTTGTCAGCACCTTCAGCGTTTTCAGATCGAAAACTGAAACCTTATTCTCCCCACCGTTGCTGGTGAACCCCACCCCAAAGTCCGGTGCCAGTGCCACACCGTGGGCGCCGGGCGTGTCCGGAATGTCGCCGACCACCGCGCCAGAGTCGGCGTCGATTACTGAAAAGTGCGTCGCACGCGACATGTAAAGACGACGCGACTGGCCATCGACGTACAGGTAATCCCATCGTCCGCTGCCCTCGAGAGGTAGCTTTTTGACCGTTTTAAACTCGCCGGTGTCTGTATCTGCCGCTGTTACACAAATGGTTCCCAAGGCAATGAAGCTCAACGCGAGCAACGAATAACGAATGATACGGCTCATTCCAGTTCTCTCCTATATTTGAAAGGTCCACTCAGAATCGGTTGTAAGGAAGCCGTTGTCACGGTTCTACTTCGTACACCAAAACTTTAGCGTCCTCAATGGTTGCTTCCTTGGATTCGGGAATGGGTGGAGTCAAAATGACGTGTTTCGGGACAATCGCGTAAAACCGCTTCAATTCCGGAACCAGGAGTGATAGTTACGACTGCGGACCGGAAGCTCCTCGATGCGATAAGGGGATATAGGAGCGTCAAAAATCGGCGAACACGCCGCGTCGGTCTTCGCAGCCGCAAACAAACCAGCCTACTTTCGATAAAAGACGGGTAAGAACGTTGGCATCGCGACTTTTTCCCGCTTTCCAATCAGAGCTGCTTCAGGAATTTTCCCTGCTCCAGTTCGTCGAACGCCTGGCGGAGTTGTTCCTGGGTGCTCATCACAATCGGGCCATACCACGCAACCGGCTCCTGAAGAGGCTTTCCGGAGACCAGCAGAAATCGGATACCGTCATCTCCCCCTTGTACCGTGACCTCGTCGCCGCGATCGAAAAGTATGAGTGAGCGGTTGTCTGCTTCGGTGGGAGGCGTCGTGTCTGCCCATTTGATGGCTTCGGTTGGCACCGCGAGTGGGCCAGACGCATTGCAGAACTTTCCGCTTCCCGCGAAAACATAAGCGAAAGCGTGCCGAGTTGTCTCCACTGGCAGGGTTTTGCGCCTGCCAGGAGAAACGGATACGTCGATATAGATCGGGTCGGTGGCAATCCCCTCGACTGGTCCTTTCTTCCCCCAAAAAGTTCCGCAGACCACTCGCACGTGAGTGCCATCGTCGTCTTTTACTTCAGGAATGTCGAGCGCCTTCACCTCCTGATAGCGCGGCGAAGTCATTTTTTGTGACGCGGGGAGATTGGCCCACAACTGGAAGCCATGCATCCGCCCGGTGCGGTCACCCTTTGGCATCTCTTGATGGATAATTCCGCTCCCGGCGGTCATCCATTGCACGTCGCCGGCGGCAATGGCTCCGTGGTTCCCCATGCTGTCGCCGTGTTCCACGGTTCCGGCGAGCACATAGGTGATGGTCTCGATGCCGCGGTGGGGATGCCAGGGGAAGCCCGCCAGATAATCTTCCGGAACATCATTGCGGAAATCATCCAGCAAAAGAAATGGATCGAAGTCGGAGGTGTTGCCGAAACCGAAGGCGCGTCGAAGGTGCACGCCCGCTCCTTCAAGCGTCGGCTCCGCTTTGACGAGCCGTTTTACTGGTCGAATGGACATTGCTGGCCTCCAGTCGCGAAATCTTTTATTAGTGCAATATTGTGGCTGCGGCGCTCAAGCACTTTGGCCATCGCGCATTTCACTTGGAGCTTCAGGTATCGCCATACACCGGCACTGCTGCGCCATGAATCAGTTTGGCTTCGTCGCTGCATAAGAATAGGATCACACGCGCTATATCCTCAGGCTTGGGCCACTTGGCAAAATCGGCCTTGGGCATTACTCTCCGGTTTATTTCTGTGTCGATGATGCTGGGAAGAATCGAGTTCACTCGCACGCCCGTGCCCTTTACCTCGGCAGCCAGCGAATCCATCATGGCCACAGCCGCTGCCTTTGCAGCAGCGTAGGCGGCCGCACCGGCAGCGTGATCAACCGCAGCCTTTGATGCAATGTTTACGATCACTCCGTGGCCTTGTTTGAGCATGGCGGGCACGGTTGCGCGGACCAAGACAAAACCAGACCGCATATTCAGTGCAAACATCTGGTCGAACAGTTTCGGATCGGTTTCCCATAAGTTAACGCCGCCTGCGTAACCGCCCACGCTATTGACCAAGGCGTCCAGGCTTCCGTGTTTCGCAAGAACTTCGTCAACTAGTCCGCGCACGGCAGCTCCATCGGTCACATCAACGCGGCGCCCTTCAAGGGATGAGCTATTCGGTCCGGCGGCGCTTCTCAGGGCGTCAAATTCTTTCTGATTCCTATAGGTCACAACCACTTTTGCGCCTTCCGCCAGGAACGCCAAGCTAACGGCGCGTCCCAATCCGCCAGTGCCACCTGCGACCACGACCAACTTGCCTGAGAATCTCGCATTCATTTCGCTTCTCGCTTTACGGATTAGATTAGCTACTGGAGCGCAAAGTTTCGGCATGAATCCGACCGGCCTCGCGCAGGTCAAGCTCGTGTTCAAGTTGCCGGAGAGTTTGGTCGTTGATCTGGCCTTCGTAGCGCAGGCGCACGGCAGTTTGCCTTTCTACCCTCAGCAAATCGCGGGACAGGCGAGAGAGGTGTTTTTGATGTGACGGGCTGACGCCGGTTTCCGTGTCATCCTTTCCTGTCACTGCGGCAAGACGCTGCCGGTAATGCCCGGCCAGGTCCTCGTAGATCGCATCGAATTCAGTTTCAGCTTTCTTGCGCGAGTCCTCGAGGTGCGCCAGCGCAGCTTGCAAAATTTCTCGGCGCGCAGCCTCCTCCTCAAGATTAGGGCCAAGCGGGTCGGATATACGAAGAACGCGGACCAGCCATGGAAGCGTAAGTCCCTGACCGACCAAGGTCACCAGGATTACGCTGAACGCAAGAAAGATGATCAGATTGCGTTGCGGAAACGGACTACCATCTGCCAATGTCTGCGGCAATGCGATCGCTGCGGCGAGCGCGATCACACCGCGCATGCCAGCCCAGCCCAGGATCAGGATGCCAGGCGCCGTTGGTGGTCGGATATTCTGATGAATGATACGGGAACGGATCCACTGCGCGACGAATGCGCCCGGGAAAACCCAGATCACTCGAAGTGCAATGACCAGTCCACTGAAGAGAGCGCCATACAGAACCAACGTGCCCAAACTGTAACCTTGGATTCCAGCCAGCACGTAAGGAAGTTGCAGGCCAATGAGCACGAATACAAGGCCATTTAAGATGTAGGTCAAAGCATCCCAAACCGCCCATGCCTGCAGACGCACGCCGGGTGAGAAGAACTCCGAACTCCTGCGGGTGAGATAAAGTCCACAAGCAACAACTGCAAGAACTCCCGAGGCACGCAGTGCGTCCGCGGTGAAATATGCCACGTACGGCACCAGGATGCTGATGGCAATTTCGATCGGACCATCGTCGATACGGCGTTCGATCCAGTTCACAACCCAACCCGTGACCAGACCAACCGCGATGCCCGCGACAATCAAATAGGTCAGGCGCAGCACCGCATCACTTGCAGTGGGAGTCTCATTTTTTAGGAGGATGCTGATGCCAAACTCGAGGGCCAACAGCCCCGTGGCATCGTTGACCAGGCTCTCTCCTTCCAGAATGTCGGTAATGCGCTTGGGCAGTCCGATGCGTTGGGCGATGGATGTCGCTGCCAGCGCATCCGTCGGCGCGACTACGGCACCGAGCACCAAGCCGATTTTCCAGTCAAATCCTGGAAATATCCACTGCGCGCCAAACGCCACTCCGATGACGGTGAAAGAAACCAGCCCAAAAGCCAGAAGCAGAATGCTGACCAGGTGGTAGGAAAATTCGCGCCAGGACGTTTCCCAGGCAGCGGCGTAAAGAAGTGGCGGAAGGATTACGTAGAACACGAGGTCAGGATTCAGTGCGACTCTGGGATGGCCAGGAATGAAGCCGACCAGTGTTCCGCCAATGACGAGAACAATGGGATACGGAATCTTGAGCTTCCGCGCCAGCACTCCAAAAGCCACCACGAAGAGCATAAGCAGCAAGAAAACGAGTTCCACGGCCTGGACGCTGCCATATCCCATTAGCTCAATCTCCGTACTCTCGGTGGTCGCCTAAGCTTGCTCCATTATTCCTTGCTGCGCTATTACGTCAAGTCTGGCTCTGTTGTTTCCAATGAGCGGCGATAGATTTTTCGCTTTCGTTTCCTGTGCTCAAGCGTCCAACTGAACGCGTGCGGAGCTGCGCACCCTAAGAATGAAATTGCTTACCCGTCTCACGCTCGGCTATTCGCTGCTACTGGCACTGGCGCCTGTCATGTGCGCGGAAAATGTGCCCCGCGGATCAGATCGTTCCGCGAACATTCCTCGCATGCAACAAGCGCCTGCGCTCGAGGACTTCGTGACCATGGAACCCAGCCCGCGCATGGCCGGCAAAATGGCACGAATCGAAGGATTCCGGCAGTGGATCCCGCACGATGGCGATCCGGTGAGCCAGCGCACCGTCGCCTATCTGGGCTACGACGATAAGAATTTCTACGCCGTGTTCGTTTGTTTTGATAAGGAGCCGGGTAAGATTCGCGCTCACCTCGGTCATCGTGACGATGTCTGGGACGATGACTTTGTTGATATCTGGATTGATAGCTTCCACGATCATCGGCGCGCTTACGAGTTCGTCGTAAATCCAGTGGGGCTGCAAGGGGATGGCCTCGCGACCGACAACAGCGAAGACTTCAGCTTCGATACGGTTTGGGACTCACGCGGGCAAATCAACCAGCAAGGTTGGGTGGCGTGGTTTTCGATCCCATTCAAATCGCTGCGCTTCACCAAAGCTCCAGTACAGACTTGGGGCATTACCCTCCAGCGCGAAATCCACCGCGCCAACGAGAAATCATTTTGGCCATACACCAGCCACCGGGAAGAAGGCATCATCGCTCAGAACGGCGAGATATGGGGAATGGAAAACATTTCGTCGGGGCGTAACATGCAATTCATACCCTATGGCTTGTTTCGTTCCTTCCGTGGCCTCGATCTACGCGATCCTAACTTGCCGCGCTTCGACTCACGTTCGGCAAAGGTGGATGGCGGCCTGGACTCCAAATTCATCATTAAGGATAGCTTGGTGCTGGACACGACCATCGAGCCCGATTTCAGCCAGGTCGAATCTGACGATCCGCAAGTCACCGTCAGCCAGCGCTTTGAAGTTTTCTTCCCGGAGAAGCGTCCTTTTTTTCAGGAAAATTCAAATTATTTCGATACGCCGATAAATTTATTTTTTACGCGCCGCATCGTGCACCCGCAGGTTGGAGCGCGACTCACCGGCAAGGTAGGAAAATACTCGTTGGGCATGCTCTTGGCGGACGACCGTTCGCCCGGATTGCTGGTTCCAGATAACGATCCGCTGGCCGACAAGCGCGCCTACTTCGCTATTGGGCGGATCAGCCGCGACATCCTAAAGGATTCGAACGTTGGATTGATGTTCACCGATCGTGAGTTCGATGGCAGCTTCAACCGCGTAGGCGGCGTCGACGCCACCATTCGGCTCTCGAAGACCGTGGTCAGCAGGTTTCAGGCGGTCGAGAGTTCCACGCTACAGGCGGACGGTACTTATCTAGCCGGCCCCGCATTTGAAGGTGACATCAGCCGCAATGGGCGCGGCTTCAACGCCGATCTTCATTACAGGGGGCGCAGCGACGGGTTCCGCACGGAGACCGGTTTCGACCCCCAACCCGATATTCACAACGAGGATCTCCTTGTCTTTTACAATTTCTGGCCAAAAAAGTACCTGCTGCGCTGGGGACCGCAGTTTGAGACTTATCGTATCGACGATCATAAAGGCAATCGCCTGAATTGGGGTTACATTCCGGAATTCGTCTTCGAGATGCCGCGACAGACTCGCCTAACGCTCGGATATGCGGAGGAGGCTGAGCTTCTCCGTCCCCGAGATTTTTCAATCCTCGCCCAAAACAAGGATTTTTTGCGCAATACCAAGTTGTTATTCTTCCGCACTGCGCCCTGGAAGCAAATTATCTTTGATATCGATTGGCGCTGGGGCCGCCGCATCAACTACGCACCCGCGTCGGGCGTCGAACCGTTTCTGGCGCGCCGCAATAGCGTGACCACCGATCTGAGCATCATTGCCACGCGTCATCTGCGCATCGACAACACTTACCTTTGGTTTCGGCTGGGTGACTTCAACGACCGCGGCGCCGCTTTCAACAACCACATCATTCGCTCGAAATGGAATTATCAGTTCACGCCCAAGCTCTCGGCCCGAGTCATTATGCAGTATTCCGCGGTGCTGGCTAATCCGGCATTCACCAGCCTGGCTACGTCAAAGAACTTCAATGCGGATTTTCTGGTCTCGTACCTAGTCCACCCCGGCACCGCTGTATACGTCGGCTACAACAGCAACCTTCAGAACCTGGATCACACTTTGGCGCTTGACCCCGATGGCAACCTGGTTCGTACACGCAACTCCTTCATCAACGACAGCCGGCAGTTTTTCGTGAAAGTTTCGTATCTGTTTCGCTTTTGAGGGCGTGCCAGCGTCGCGTGCCAGAGCGCAATTGTATGACGCGCCTTGACGCCGGTCACTGCAACCTGAAACTCACAACGACTTCAATGTCCGAGACAACAGGCTCAGCTCCGCATGTGGCAGGTTTAAACTTCCAGCTCTTCAACGTCTGAAGCGTGGCCTCGTCCATGGAATGTGTGGCGCTGCCGATCAGTTGAATATTTCCGACCGAACCGTCGGCCAAGACCGTCATTGAGACAACCGTGTCACCCATCAGCCGGTTCTCGCTGGCAGACTTGGGATATATCGGATCTGGCGTTTTCACCGGCGCTGCGTACTTCATGTCCGAACACTGGCGGCGCTCAATCGCTCCCTTGGGCGGAACCAGCAGCGCCTTGTCGAGTGAAGCCGTCGCCAAACTATTCACATTGGCAGTGATCGCCTTAATTCCGTTTTCAAACAGCTCAAGCTTGCGTGGGTAGCGGTGTCCGCGAAACTCGAAATAATCAGAATACTGTTGTCTGCGTTTTCCATCGGGTGCGACTTTCCACTCGTCCGACAAGATTTCGAGAGAAGCGGGATTCACACATAGCTCGTGTGCCCCATCACGGGCGTTTTTTCTCTCCACATGCAAACAAGTCATTTCAACACCATGGTCGACCCGATGCTTCGCTTTGTTCACTTGCAGTTCGTCAGAATGCTGGGCGAACTGGAGCAAGCTCGGGAGTTCTCGAATTCGTACCGGAGTGAACCCAAGGTTACGACTAATATAGAGCTTGTCGCCGTTCCGGATATCGGTTTGCTGGAATTCGCCCATAACTATCTTGCGCCACCAGCGGTTGTCGGATTCCCACTTAAGCGTCAAATGTCCTCCCGCGGGCACATTCATTTGCACAAAAAAATCGATGTTCAGCTCAAAAGGACTGGCATTGTGATGAAACACATTAGCCTGCTGCTCGGCAGCCATGAAAAGCTGCTGGGCAACCGGATCCTCAGCTGCCTGAATCAGGTGCGAAGCGGCGAAGAGAAAGAGAGCCGTTGGAATGAGCTTTTTCATTCACAAGAACCGGACGATCAACATTCATTCGTCAAAAAAAATGAACATGGAGAATCTCACAAAAACTTCTGCAGTGCTTCGCTCGTTTCCTTGGGACTCTCCTCCAGCACCCAGTGTCCGGTATTCTTCAACACGACGACCGTTACATCCGACGCGACTAACTTCATTTGTTGTGCCAGCGCATTTCCCAGCGTGCCTTCTCACCGCTGATGACTAGCACCGGCATGGTTAGCTTGCTTTGAGAGAGCTGAGCAAAATCCTTTGCGGCTTGCTGGAAGGATACGAAGTAAGCCCACCCGGCGCGCATGCGTCCGGGCCGAGAATAGGCTGCGGTGTAGGCTTTCCGGTCCGCTTCCGGAATCGAATGCGTTTTGTCTGCGGCAAAGTCGTTCCAAAAGTGCTCGAAATAGATGCGCTCGCGACCTTCGACCAACGCTTCCGGTGTAGGACCGTTAAAACGGAAATGCCAGAAGCCGGGGTTGTTGTAAATCGCTTCCCATTCACCGACGCCCGGGAGGAAGGCATCGATCACAACGAGTTTTTCCACCTCTGCCGGGAATTGCGCGGCGTAGGCGTAGGCGACCATGAGGCCGATGTCATGGCCGACGACTTCTGCTTTCTGCACACCGAGCGAGTGGGCCAGCGCGTGAATTCGGATTGCCGCCGTCTTCATGTCGAGACCATCTGCCGGAATAGCCGAGTCCCCAATGCCGGGGAGGTCGGGTGCAATCACGGTGAATCGCTCAGCCAATAACGGGATGATCGGCTTCCACATCAGCGGGGTTTCGGCATAACCATGCAGCAGGATCACTGCTGGTCCATGGCCGGCAGTCATGTAGTGCAACGTGACGCCCTCAACTTCTGCATCACGCGAAACGATAGCGTTATCCGCCGCGCTCACTTGGGAACTTTCCCGCGATGAAGCAAAGATGAAGATGAGGCTAAGAATGGCCACGCTCGTGAGCAGACTCAAAATGCGTTTCATGAAATGCTCCTTTGTATGAGTGGGCAGAAACTGAGGAGGGTTGTTGGGATCATCCTTCCTTAGTTCTCCTTTCTTGTTCTTTTCGGCGCTGCACCGCAATGTAAGTGACCGTGTCCCAGGCGTTGTGAATGCCGACGAACATCAGCAGAAGCGCGGTGGCCGCGATCGCTGGAAGGCAGATTGTAGGATGCCGCTCAAGCACAACTCCTGCCGCCACCAATGATGCATACCCAATAAGCGGAAGTGCGAAATACCAGAACCAATCCTCGGCATCTGGGGAATAACCAGTCTGGCGCCGCGCGTGTCGGATGACCATGATCACGTATACGATTCCCGCCGCGCCACAGGCGCCCAACACCAGCCCAGCATGGGACAGAGCATGCCATGGCGCACTCAACACCGTAGAAATGAACAAGACGGCGCAGAAGTGTACGACCGTGGGCGTTCCAAAGGCGCGAACCTCCAGCATGCTAGCGGTTGCTTCGGCTTCAGCGATCAGTGCGATCACCACGAACTGCAAGCCCGTCAACGCTCCGGCTGACGAGCCGACGATCACATAGAAACTTTCCCAAGGCGAGAGCGGCTCTGCCATCAGCATTCAATCCCCATTTGTGAAGGCAGTACTGTGCGCCGACGCTGACGATCACGCTAACCCGCCTGCGCAGCAAAGAAGAAAGCCGGCACGTCCAGAGAAACTTTAAGCCGCGCGTGCCGCCGCGCGAACCGGTTCGTCATGGAACCTCTTCGCCGCCATAATTCCAATCACGATGAAAAGTGCCAGGACAACGAGTTGAGTAACCAGGAATGGCGGCTCGGTTTGCTTCGGAGCCAACGCATGCAGCGCAGGAACCTTGAGGAAGGACTGCACGACCCCGACGAAAACATTGAGGTAGAGGGCAGCGATGGCAGTGATCACGTAGATGCGACGCCAGGCGCCAGCAAAATGAAAGGCGTAGCGGGCCAGGATTGCAATTGCCAGCAGCGCCAGCGAAATGATGCCGACCTTGTGAGACGGCAAGAGGTGATCGAAGGGAAAGCCGAAACCGGTCACGCTTGTCGCCACCGTCGTCGCCAGAAAGAGCGCCGTCCAGCCATCGAGCCGTTTCCCGGCGAGCAGCCCGAAGACCACGACCAATCCTGATGCAATCCCCACCAGACTTATCAAGACGTGTACCAGGGTGAATGTCGATGTCGTCATTCCGACAATCATGAGCTGTATCCTTTCACGAGAACATGCGGCGGATGTTGGTCACGATCCATTTATTCGGCTGCCCCAGAATATGTGTTACGGAGTGTCACGTTCATGCCAGCATCCGGTGGAACAGTTGGAACGCGGGAACAACTATACGCTTCCCTGCAAACGTGAATGGCACAAAACATGTCAAACGATTGGTGTGCCGGACTTTGAGGTAAGAAAAGCCTACCCGGCGGGCACGTCACGGCGGGTGGCGAGTTTGCGTTCCATCGTGCTGATTAAGGTTTCCACGTCGGCGGGTTTTACAAAATAGTCGTCGACTTCGTGGTGGATCGCCTCCACCGCAGATTCAAAGGCAGGGTAGCCAGTGAGAAGGATGGTGACGCATTTTGGATTCGCGGTACGCATGGCGTGCACTATGGTGAATCCGTCCCCTTCTTCGCTGACGTTGAGATCGGAAAGTAAAATATCGAAGGTTTGCCTGTCGATGGCCGCGAGTGCCTCGGGCACACTGGCCGCACTGCGCACTTCAAAGCCCCGATTTTGCAAAATCGGGGGAAGAGTTAGCCGGATACTTGGCTCGTCGTCTACAAAAAGAACCCGTTTGGAGAGTTGGCCTGAACCTACAGCGGAACGACCGGGTTTGGCGAAGCGGCCGCGAATTTGATTTTCGCGGTCTTCGAGGGCGCGGTTTAGTTCTTCGATAATGCCCAGGAGTTTTTTGGGATCTTTCTCGTCGGCAGCTTTTTGCGCGAGTTCCCTCCAGTCCCCGAGACCCTTATCGCCCACGGTTCGCCCTCTCTCACTTGGCTTTGGTTTTAAGCGTGTCTACGATTTTATAACCTAACGGTTAATAAACAAAACCCACTTTCCCGTAAAGTTATGTAAATTGCTGGGACTTTGTGTTCGATGCGAGACACTTTGATCGTTGAACTTAGCGTGCAAATAGTATGACTTAAGTGAGTGTCGAAGGGTCCTAAGGTCCGTTCGGGCGTCGCCGTTTTTTAAGCAAGGCTGCCCTTGAAACGCGAGGTGCGGACTCCGGCTGTAGCGACCTCCACACGATTGCGCCCGGATTGCTTGGCCCGATAAAGGGCCTTGTCCGCGGACTGTATGACTTCCTCCACTAACTGAGTCCGGATCGTGGGTGCAGCTGCGCCAATGCTGACAGTGACCGAAAGCTGGTCACTCTGAGGCGGAGTGGTGCGAGGACGGATGCTTTTGCGGCGAACGTTCCTTCGATCCGGGCCTCGCGGAGTAACGCGACGCTCGATGCCACCGCGTGGGCGAAATGTGGAGGTCTCTATGTCCGTCCTTAATAACTCCAGATGGGGAAGCGTTTCTGTCAGGGATTTGCCGGGGAAAAGGACTGAGAACTCCTCTCCACCAACCCGGAATGCCTGCCCCCCGCCAGTTACACGGGCCAGTCTTGAAGCAACCATCCGCAGGACTTCGTCTCCAGTGTCGTGGCCAAATGTGTCGTTGAATTTCTTGAAATGATCGATGTCCACTACCGCCATCGCGTAAGGCTCTTCCAATCCAAGCAGCGCCTCGTTGAAGGCGCGACGCGCCGGCAGGCCAGTCAACTCGTCGTGATAGGCGAGATGATAGGAATTCTCAATGATCGAGCTGACCAGAATCAAACCGCCGGTGCCGATATATGCCCGGGATGAGCGCCCCAATCCTCCGGCTTGCAAGGCTAGAAACGTAGCCGCCAGCGACCAGAACAGGCCGCTCTCCACCGGCTTGCGATAAAGCAGAAAACGGGTGAGCAGAATGGCGAAGGCGGAAATGAACATCAGCAACGCAGGTGGCGGGATGACGGTCCAGCCAAATAGATCTTGTCCCAGGAATGTCGAATGTAGGAAGCCGGGACCGGTGGTCTGTCCCGGACGGCAGACGATGGCGACGAACACAGCCTCGACGAACAATAAGCAGAAATTGAAAGCGATCGCGGGAGGCATCAGACCACGCTCACGCACGGCCGCTAGGATGACGAAGTTCACCGGCAAGAGAAAGGCAATCGCTTCGAACGCAATGTGACCGGGACCGGTCGCACCCACGCTTCCGGCTGCAAAGAACTCGAGTGCGCGGTGCGCCAGAAGCAAAGTGATGAGGGCAAACAGGATCCGACTGGAGTGAAAGCGCCAGGCCAGCAGTATGCCGGACAAGAAGACCGCGTAATAGTAGAAGTCGATTACAGAAGAAGAGAGCGGCACAACTCCGGTCTCCAGCAATAGCACAGCAGCAAGCAGCAGGATGCCGGCGGGGAATGCCAGAGATATCAGAGTTCGCTTATTCCAGAGATCCAAGGGACGGAAATCCCTCCTCGAGCGCTGCTGACGATTATCTGCGCCACGGGGAAAGACGCGTGAGTGCCAGCGCAGGTTCCCGGCGGTGGAACATCAGCCTTATGAGAGTTTGACCGGGTTGCTGTCCCGATATTGGAAGGGCGAGAAGTTGCGCCGTTCCATTTCCGCATTGGTTCTTTTTCGGAAGACTAGCGCCCTTCGTGCGGGGCTCAATTCCGCTTAACACTGTTGTTCCTGCCTAGAATCGAAGCAGGCAATGACAATGGAATTGAGCGTAGAAGCTTACACGGCGTGGCAGGATGAAGCGCAACGGGAACGTTTGTTGATGGATCAACTTCCACAGGTGCGCTACATTGCGCGCCGCATCCATGAGCATCTGCCGCGGCACGTCCCATTCGAAGACCTGGTGCAGGCCGGGGTGGTGGGCTTGATCGACGCCTTGCATAAGTACGATCAAAAGAAGCAAGTTCAATTCGCATCTTATGCCAAGTTTCGCATCCGGGCGCGATTCTGGATAGCTTGCGGGAGATGGATTGGAGTCCGCGAGATTTGCGCCGCAAAGCACGGCTTTTGGAGGAAGCTCACCATAAGCTGCGCTCGGAACTAGGTCGCAATCCGACCGAACCGGAACTGGCAGCGGAGTTTGGCCTCGACCTGCGCGGCTTGCAGTTACTACTCGGCGAAATCGACGGCCTTGAGGTGGCAAGCCTTCGGGTAGAGTCTCACCTCGACGGCAAAGAAGAGGACCTATGTGACTCTATTCCACATGATCCGCAGGATACCCCGCTGTTTTTGTGCCTGCGTGGAGAAATGAAGCAGCAACTGGCGCGTGCCATCGCTGAACTGCCGGAAAAGGAGCGCCAGGTCCTAGTCCTCTACTATTTTCAGGAATTGACCATGAAAGAAGTAGGAGCCAAGCTTGGAGTTGGCGAATCGCGAGTTTCTCAAATCCATTCCACCGCAGTGGTGCGTTTGCGGGCTGTCGTGATCCTGGATTCAAGCAAGGCCTCAGGCGCAATCCTGCCTGCTCGTTTAGAGACTGATGTAAGATCGGAACGATCTCTCAGGAAGGACGCCGATTAAATTGATGACGTGAACTTCGAAGTAAACCTTGTTCGAGACTGTAGTTAGTGAACGCGCGTCAAGAGCGTCTGATTAGGATCAAGAATGATTTTCCGTGTGCCAGAGGGCGCGGTTAGATGAAATTGACTTTCTGGGCCGTCGGCGAAGATTCTTCCAATTAAGAGCGCCTTGCCTCCAACCGCTGCGTACACCGGGACGGAAGTCACTAATTCATTGGTTACATTTTTTTGCAGAATAGTTCCGCTGATGGCAGTGGAGCCCGCCTTGTCTGTATATTTCACGGCTTGCAATTCCAACTTTGGAATGGCTGTGCCGTTGATCCAGCCCTGATAGAACCAATCCAGCGATTTCTTGCCTTCATACCAGAGTGAAGGGGGCAACTGCTCTTCGAAGACTCGCAATAATTCCCGAGTCGTGATGGATTTTCCCTCATAACGCTCTCGCACAGTCCGTAAAGCGCGGATGAAAGATTCTTCTGACTTCGGTTCATCAGCACCTGTGCGACGACTGCCGGGCGTTGTTTCGGCGTCGCGCATCATGGAGCGGAGCATGTGGAATAGCCACGTACCACGGCCGTAGCTGATAGCCTCATAGCCGGCCGGAAAATGGGAACAGGAAAGGCGTGCGCCAAAGGTTACGGGGCCAGCATTCATGAGCGGCAGGCCTTCTTTATTCTTTTCCAGCAAATCCTCGCGGTACTTTGCCATCACTGCGCGAAACAGCAATGGATCTTCCGACTGCAGGAGCATGAGCGAGCTGTAATTGGCAAGAGCCTCCATCATCCACTGATCCCGATATCCGCTCCATAGGACGGCGTCGCCCCACCACTGATGAGCGGTTTCGTGCGCGATGACTTGTTCGCTCAGGGTTTTGGTGACCGGGCTCATGTGTTGTTGCGATTTCTCTGCTGGCGTAAGAAAGGCGTAACTGGACAGGAAAATAAGACCTGGCCAGCCTTGACTGACTACGCCAGGCATTTGCGTAACGGCGAGACTACTGTAGGGATACGGCCCAAAGAGGCTGCCGAAGAATTGCAGAGCGCGAGCGGACGAATCTGCCACGGCTTGCGCATTCCGCGACGGAGATGGCGGCGGAGCAAGCACCTGCACGGGCACGGTGTGTAATCCTCGTCTTGGGATAGGACCTGGATCAATTTCAACCTCGTTTTTGGGGAACGCACGTTCCATGGCGGAAGCTGCATAGGTTTCCACAGTGACGCTGCCTGACTGGGCGACCGCACGCGCATATTTCCCCAGATTGAATCCGGCAACGGGGATGGGGCGACCCGAAATCCAACGCGACACTTGCTCCCCTGGCGACAAGGTTGCTGAAGAGCCGCCACGACCAGGAGAGCCAGCTGGGGTCGAATCCACTCGCTTGCCGGTCGCTACTAGTGTCCAGTTCTCCGGATACCGGAATTCCAAGTCGAAGTTGGACATGGCCAGTCCCCGATTGGGGTACCAGATGCCGCGTGCGCCTACGTAGAGCAGGCCGCCTCCGGCCTCGGAGAGCACCTCACCGCCGTATACGAAGTGCAGTTCGATTCGTTGTCCCGTTTGCAGGGGCCGAGAGAACACCAAAGCGACCAGATCATTTCCGCGCCGGGCCAGTTGTGTGCCTTCAAGCGCTTGGTTTTGAATGAACTCGAGTGGGTGGCCGTCCGCTTCGACTTGTTTGATTTGAAGAAATCGCGACAGTTCGAACAACAGTGCGCGTTGTCCGCCCTGGCGCACTTCCATCTGCAGTGACGCTTGTACGTCGAGCCTGGTCGGCGGCTTTACCTCGGTTTTGATCTGATAGCTGGAGCAACTGATCGCATCCGCGCCGCCGACTTCTCCAGTAACGGTGTTTACAACTTGGGGGCGCTGTGCCGCGCGGTTCAGGGCAAATGCAGTCCATACATCGAAATAGCCTGTGCCCTCGACAGTTCTTAATTGGCCGGCCCAGATCTGCTCGGTTGCCGCCGCGTCGTAGTAAAGATCGAAGGTTCCAAGCCTCCGCCCCTGAAGGCGCGCATGCAGAAAACGATCTTCATTGCTAATGGCGTTATTCCCAGCGCCGGATGGTTGCCCGGCTACAGGCAGGAATTGACTGAAGCTCAACAGCAGTCGAAGAGCGTCGGACTGGGCGAGATTATGTGCAGTTTCGTTCCACTGCGATAGAAATTCCGAACTGTCGTCGGCGGGCCTGAGCGAGGGCTGCAATTCCGCGAAAGTCTCATCGTTGAAGCGGAAGTAGGCGGTGACGAACCTTTCTTCGAGGATAGCCGCACCGGTAAACATTGCCATCGTAGCCCGTTCCGCCTTGTCGGGTGGAACCAGCAGCACTTCCCCATCTCCCTCGAAGAACGCTCCGGTGATGTGCCCCGCTACGTCCTCAGTGAAGGCGATGGTGCCATCGTCAAGAGTGATGTGGAATGCGGCCCGATCGAAGGAAGTTTCGCGGATGCGGTAAACCCGCGACTTGTCCAAACCGACCCTTCTCAACTGAAGGTAGAGAGTCTCGGCGGAAATGATTTGCGCGACGGGCTTCGCTGCCGCTGGGCTGGGCTGGCTGTTCGGAGCATTTTGCGCCTGGCTCAGCGTCATAGCACCTATGACCAAGGCTACGCACACGGCTCTGCGCGAGGCTCTCCGAGCTTTTCCGATTACCATTGTCACCTACGCGGAAGTTGTTGCTATTGCTAGAATGCGCCCTAGTGCGGGCACCTGTCATCATTTTCTTATTGCCGATGCTGGCCGCGGTGTGTGCGTCGGCGGACGTCATCCGCCTAAAGAATGGCCGCACCATTTGGGCGGACCAGGCCCGGGAGAACGGCGCTCGCGTCGAGTACGACATCGGCGACAACTCTTACGCCATTCCAAAATCTGCGGTCGAACGAATTGAAGGCGGAGACGTTCGCCAAGGCGACTCATCTTCCTCCGGCAACAGTTCGGGCGACATGCCGGCGTTTGCACCCACCGACAGTTTTAAAAATGAAGCAGTCGTCACCCACAGGATTATCCACGATGACAAGGTGGATGTGGATGCGCTGGCCGAACTGCAGAAGCAAAGCGACATGGGAGTCACCGCCGCCGGATATTTTGCCGCCGGGAAATATGAGTTCGACAAGGGGAATTTCAGTAAGGCAAGGCCTTATCTGGAGACCGCGTTACGCGCGGACCCCGCGAATCCCACAATTCTCAACTATTACGCCGCTTTGCTGGTGCGCACTGGAAGCGCCCGGGAGGCATTACCATACGCTGAACGTGCTGTCCGGGCCGCGCCTGATTCACCCGATGCTCTGGACATACTGGGGTACGCTCAGTTTGCGGCTGATCGCAATCGTGACGCTATCCGTACCTGGAAGCGCTCTCTCGAAATCCGTCCGGATGCGATGGTCCAGCAATATCTCGACAAAGCAGAGCGGGAAACCAAGGCGGAAGCTGATTTCTCAGAGCGGGAAACCAGCCACTTCACCTTACGTTATGAGGGCAAGCAAACATCGGAGTCATTGCGAAGGGAATTGATCGCCACCCTGGAAGCGGCGTACGACGATCTGTCGCGTGATCTGGGTGGGGCTATCCGCAACAGCATTCCCGTGGTTCTGTACACGGAGCAAGCGTTTTTTGATGTTACGCAAGCCCCCGCCTGGAGCGCTGCCGTCAATGACGGAAAATTGCGAATCCCAGTTGAAGGTGTGAGTTCGGTCACGCCCGAATTAGCCCGCGTACTGAAGCACGAACTGGCACACTCCTTTATCAATCAGATTTCCGGAGGGCGCTGCCCGCAATGGCTGCACGAAGGCATTGCGCAGGCCATGGAGCCAAAGTCTGTCGCCTCGCGTGGACGCCGGCTTGCAGCTCTGTACCGTGCACACCAGGAGATTCCGTTCAACGGACTTGAAGGCAGCTTTATGCGGTTTTCGCCAGCAGAAGCATTGCTGGCTTACGATGAATCGCTCGCAACTGTGGAATTCATTAGTGATACGTATGGGATGAGTGATTTCCATCGCATCCTGGAAAGAATTGGTCAGGGAAGCTCCACTGAGGCTGCGCTGCGCACCACCATCCACTCTGATTACGGACAACTGGAAGGTGAAGTCGCAAAATATCTCAGCAGCAAATACGGCGAATAAACTACTGAATGTGCACCAGGCCGCTGGGTTCGGACGCGGCTTCGGGCGCGGGAAATTGCGGGGCGCGCCACGAATCGAAAATCGATACCTGATGTACACAAGAAACCGTGCAGTGCGGCGCGCATGATTTTTCGCTGATATATTCCCGGCGAATGTCTGCCACCGTGTAGTTTTCCAGCGGAATCCCTGGATAGCCACGCTGCTGGGAGCAGTAGTGGACCAAACCGTCCTCACAAATATAGAGGTAACGAGCCCCGGCACGGCAACGCCACTGGTTCGGTCTGCCTTGGGCAATGTTGTCCTGGAAAGAGTTCACGCGGGTGAAGCTACGCTTCTCCATGGCTTTCATCTCGTGATACACGCGGCGCTCTTCTTCGCCCAGGGGTTGTAGCTGTCCACCGCCGTCATGAATGATGCCGACGGTTGAGCTGAATCCGAGCTCCAGAGCCCGTTTGCCGATAGTCAAAGCATCTTGCGGATTGCGCACGCCGCCGCCCACGACAGAATTAATATTCACGTGAAAATCAGCGTACTCGGCGAGGAGTTGCAGTTTCTTATCCAGAACCTTGAGGCTCTTCTTCGAGACTTCGTCTGGCGTGACGTTGTCGATCGAGATTTGCAGCCATTCCAGCCCGGCGCGATTCAACTTCTCGATACGCTCCGCGGTTAGCAGATAACCATTCGTGATCAGTCCGGCGATGATGCCGTTTTTGCGGATCCTGTGAATGATCTCGTCTAACTCGGGGTGGAGTAGAGGTTCGCCGCCGCTGATGGTAATCACCGAGGTTCCGAACTCGCCGAGCTTGTCGACTCGCTGGAACATGCTCTCGGTAGGAACCGGCTTGGAAAAATCGTCGTACTCGTTGCAGTACTCGCAAGCCAGATTGCAGCGTCGAATTGGAATAATGTGCGCCAGCAGGGGGTGGTCGATGGAAATCATGGCGCGGACGACCTCGCGCACTCCCCGGATGCTACGGGAAAGCGCTTTTATGCGACGGCGGAGAATAGTCTGGCGGGAAGGCATTGTTCGTATTTGTTTATTAAATCACAGCCTGGGCAGATCGCGTCATGCTGAACATTGGTCGGTGCAATCTCAAGGCTGAATGGAGACAGCGACGCCTGCATGGCTAGCTATTCGCGACTGCCTTTCTTAACGCCGCACGAGCCAGCAGCCGCGTTGAATCAAGAGTCGGTAGTGGAGAAGAATCGGCTGTAACCAGCAGCGGAATTTCCGTGCAGCCCAGCACCACCGCATCGCAGCCTTCGTCACCCAACGTCCTGATTACCTCGGCAAAGTAGGCTAAAGAACGCGGCAGGAACTGAGCATTCACCAGTTCGTCAAAGATAATCTGGTTGATCTTTTCCCGTTCCTTCGTGCCCGGAATCCGGAATTCGATCTCTGCCGCGGTCAACTTTCCCGGATACACCTGGCTTTCCATGAGATAGCGTGTACCCAGAACGCCTAGCCGCTTATAGTGACAACGCTTAGCCTCATTGCCCACTTCTTCCGCGATGTGCAGCCATGGTCTTGGTGAGCGGTGCGCCACTAATTCGAATGCTTGATGAATGGTATTGTCAGGGCAGATTAGAAAATCGACGCCAGCTTTCGTCAGCTTCTCGGCTGATGAGATCATCAACCCCGCCACCCCGGCCCAATCATTGGTGTAAATGCAATTCATGTATTTGGCCAGGGAATGGGTGTGCATGGAAACTTCTGGATGATCGTGCCGTCCCAGCAGTTCTGCTCCCTCAAGGCAAATGGTGCGATAACAGAGAGCCGCCCCCTCTGCGCTGCAAGCGACGATGCCGATGTGTTGGGGCATAGTTTTTTTAAGTACGGGGTGCCGTCGCGTCAAACAAATTCAGAAATTCCAGCTTCTTTTCAGCTGGTAGGAAAGATGCCTCAAAGGAATTCCGCGCCAGTTCGCGCAAGTGTTCATCGGTGAAGTCAAACGTGTTTTGGGCCACCTGATACTCCCGCGCCAGGGATGTCCCGAACATCGCCGGATCGTCTGTATTGAGCGTAATCATTATGCCGTGATCAAAATAGTTACGCACTGGATGCTCAGCTAGTGTGCGGCAACAACCAGTGCGAAGATTGCTGGTAAGGCAAATCTCCAGCGGAATCTGCCGCGTCGAAAGTTCCTCCACCAGTTCCGGATCATGCCAGGCAGTCAGGCCGTGTCCAATGCGCTCGGCCTGAAGATTTAACGCGCCCCAAACGGACTCTGGCCCAGCACTTTCGCCGGCATGAGCGGTCAAGTGCAAACCGTTCTTCGCGCAATAAGCATAGACATCGCGAAAAAGTTCGGGGCCGGCTTGCTGCTCGTCGCCGCCAATGCCGAAGCCGGTGACCCCGTGGCTCTGATAGCGGACCGCGAGCTCAGCTACCCCCTGTGCTTCCACGGGCCCGAATTGACGCACTGCATCGAAAATCCAGAGCAACGATGTGCCGAAATCCTCTTGGCCTCGCTGGCGGCCCCGCTCCAAACCCTCAAGAATCGCGTGGAAGTCCTGCTTCCGCCGCAGGCACACTCCAACTGAGACATATACCTCGGCATGCAGCACATTCTCCGCTTTGAGTTTTTCCGTCAGGCGATAGGCGATTAACTCATAGTCTTCGGGAGTCCGCAGATCTTCGGTGACCGACTTAAAGGCCATCAGGAATCCATGGAAATTCTCGTACTGGTAGAGCTTTTCGATTTCCGAAAGCGTGCCAGTGTTGCCATGCCGCTTTCTCAGCTCAACCCAGGTCGCGGGATCAATCGAGCCTTCGAGATGGAGATGCAGATCGGCCTTTGGTAGGGAAACGATGAATGAGCTTGGGGCCGGGGGCATCATTGTTGATTGTCGATTATTGATTGTTGATTTCAGATTATGAATATTTTAACGGGCAAACTCGCTATGACGTCGGCTGTAGAGAGCGTAGATGCCCAGTCCGATCGCCAGCCAACCGAAGAACCGCAGCCAGGTCAGGATCGGCAATCCGCACATCAGCAGAACGCAAAAGAAGACGCTCAGTACCGGGGCAGCGATTCCGCCGGGAGAACGGAATCCGCGATGGCGGCCGGGATCACGATAGCGGAGGATGATCACGCCTATCGAAACCAGCACGAAGGCAAAAAGCGTGCCAATATTCGAAAGATCGGCGAGTGTACCGATATCGAGGATGCCAGCTGGTACTCCCACTACGAAGCCAGCAATCCAGGTTGCCGTGGAAGGCGTTCGAAATCGAGGATGGACACGGCCGAAAAGGCGAGGCAATAATCCATCGCGCGACATGGCGAACCAGACTCGTGCCTGCCCAAGTTGGAATACTAGCAGCGAAGAAATCATGCCCATCATGGCGCCAAACAGAACGCCCAGGCGGACCCAGTGCAGTGTTGGCGAACCGGTAGCCAGAGTAAGTTTCTTTAAACTGTTCACTACCGGGGCGGCGTCGTCGAGCAGCGTGTGCCAGGGCACGATTCCGGTCAGGACAATGGCCACCGAAACATAAAGAATCGTGCAAACGACTAAGGTGGCAATGATTCCGATAGGCAAGTCACGCTGCGGATTGCGGGCTTCTTCGGCAGCGGTCGAGACCGAATCGAATCCGATGTAGGTGAAGAAGATGATCGAGCCGCCAGTCAGGATGCCCGACCATCCTTGCGGCGCGAAGGGATGCCAGTTCCCTGGCCGAACGTAATGCGCTCCGGCGATGATGAATGCAAGGATGGCGGCAATCTTCAGAATCACCATGGTGTTGTTGGCCTCCGCCGATTCGCGGATGCCGCGTACCAGGATCACGGTCAGAATCATCACCACCAGAAATGCGGGGAAATTGAATCCGAAATGCAGTCCTGGCGTATAGAGCGTGTTCCCTTTTAAATCTGAAAGGCCGCTGGGCAGGTAGGCAGGGGAGATCCAGCGCACCGCGGGATGAAATCCAAACCAGTCAAACATATCCACGAGATGCGCCGCGAAACCTACGCTCACAGCCATGTTGCTGACGGCATATTCGAGGATCAGGTCCCAGCCAATAATCCACGCAATCAATTCACCCATTGTTGCGTAGGTATAGGTGTAGGCGCTCCCCGCAATCGGAATCATGGAAGCAAGTTCCGCATAACACAGCGCCGTAAATCCGCAGACAATCGCTACCAGGACTAGAGATAGCGCCAGCGCTGGACCGGCGCCGGGACGCCCAACCGTCGCCGTGTGATGGATCAGGTAGTCGAGCAGGGGAGCATTGAGAATGGAAGATGTATCGAATTTTTGACCGGCAATGGCTGTGCCGACAACGGTAAAGATACCGGATCCGATCACGGCGCCGATGCCGAGAGCGGTCAGCGACACCGGACCAAGTGTTTTCTTTAATCTTCGCTCCGGCTCTTCCGAATCGGAAATCAGTTTATCGATGGACTTACAACAGAAGAGTTGGCTGCCGGAGTTGTCGTGTTCGCCCGCCTTGGGAGCCGGGCGGTTGACGGTTGGTGGTTGTGCCAACGGAGCGTATCTCCTCGGGTCCCGCGCAAGGAATTGGCTCGCTCGTTTCATCTGGCCATTCCTTGCGTAATTTGGCGCGGGCTTGTGCCCGCGCCACGGACAATTAATCAAACATGGCTATCTCTTCGCAGTACCCCGAGCCAGCTTCTTCACTTTGCGCTTTTTCGAGCCGCGGGCATACTCCCGTTTGGCGAGCGGCTTCTCCGCTTTGCGCTTCTTGCGGGTTGCCCGCTTGGATTTTTTGCGTTCTTCTTTGCTCAGAGCTGCTGTATTGGCCATTAGTCCTCGCGTTCTAAGATTAAACCTGCTCCAGTTGCGCGTATTTCTCTACCAGCTTCTTCAAGCCGAAGCGAGGGAATTGTACCGTAATCTTGGCATCTTCACCGTCTCCTTCACGCTGGTAGACCGTTCCTTCGCCATACTTTGGGTGACGTACCTTCTGCCCAGGGCGGAAACCTTTCTTGCCTTTAGGTTCTTCCATTGGGACTTTGGGAAGACTGAACTTTTTCCCTCTGGAAGCGAAGAACTCCGCAATGTTTTCGATCGAGTTGTAGGTCCGTCCGCCGTATGAGGCCGCAGGAGCGCTTTGCTTTCTGCGCTCCGCCCAGCTTACGCTTTGGTCTTCGTCCTCATAGGCATAATGCGTCGAAGCCGGCGCCTGCCGGTCGGAAGCGCGCGTTTCCGACACCAACGAACTCCTGCTCTTTCTTGGAGAACCAACATCTTCCAATAATTCCGAAGGCACTTCCTCGAGGAATCGAGAGGGGACGCTGGCTTCCGGCAGATCCGTTCCATAACGCCGCCGGTAGACGGCACGTGAAAGCATCAGAGTATCCATAGCGCGCGTCATGCCCACGTAACACAAACGGCGCTCTTCCTCGATGTCGTCAGGATGCAGAAACGTGCGTGAATGCGGAAATAGCCCCTCTTCCAGCCCACACAGGAATACCAAAGGAAACTCCAGGCCTTTAGCGGCATGCAAGGTCATCAGCGTAATTTGTGCGCGTTCGTCGTAGGCATCGGCATCACTGACCAGCGCGGCATGGTCGAGAAACTGATCCAGGGTTTCGCCGCGATCGCGTGAATCCATGGCTGCGTTTACCAGTTCGCGAAGGTTTTCAATGCGCGAATAAGCTTCCGGAGTGTCTTCTTCCTCCAGTTGCTTGATGTAGCCGGTGCGGTCGATGAGAAATTTCAGGATCTCGGCCGTACTGGCTGCAGGCAAGCCTTCCGTAGCAACCTCTTCTGGTTTCGGAGAAGGCGGCTCCGAGTTGCTTTCGAAAATTGTGGGATCGAACGCAATCTGATCATCTACCGCGATTGCCGCCGGAGCTTCGGTAGATTCTGGTTCGCGAGCCGTTTGCTCCAGCCGCTCCACGTAGGTTCCTGCCAGTATGGCGCGTGCATCTTCAATCAGTTCGTGGAATCCTTTCAGCGCCAACAAAGCACGCTGCGGGAGAAGCTGCCGTCGGATGCTCTCTCCGATTGCGCCCCACAAAGAGAGTCCGGTCTCCAGAGCCACATGCTCCAAGGTTTCAATGGTAGTCTTGCCAATTCCGCGCACGGGGGTGTTGATCACTCGCAGCAGGGAGATCGAGTCATCCGGATTGTGGATGACTTTCAGGTAAGAAATCATGTCCTTGATCTCGCCCCGCTCGTAGAACGAGAAGCCACCCACGACGTGATACTTCAACTGGTAGCGGCGCATGCCCTCTTCAAACAACCGAGACTGGGAATTGGTGCGATAGAGCACCGCCGCCCTCGGATTCTCGCCCTGCTCCGCTGCCTCGTGCAGGTATTTGGCTATGTAATCTGCCACGAATAGAGCTTCGTTCTCGCCGTCGGGCGCTTCGTAATATCCAATTTTTGTGCCGCCCTGCCGCGACGTCCACAGGTTCTTGCCTTTGCGTTTGATGTTATTCGCCACCACGGCTGACGCGGCCTGAAGGATGTTTTGCGTAGAGCGATAATTCTGTTCCAGGCGGATAATCTTTGCTTCAGGGAAATCTTTCTCGAACTCAAGAATGTTTCGGATGTCCGCGCCTCGCCAGGAATAAATCGATTGGTCCTCGTCGCCAACGGCGCAGACGTTGTGGTGTGTCCCGGCAAGCACCCGCATGAGCTCATACTGCGGACGATTGGTGTCCTGATATTCATCCACCAGCACGTACTGAAACCGGCGGTTGTAATGTTCGCGGACCGTGGGCACCGCCTTCAGCAAACGTACGGCTTCGAGCAGCAGATCGTCGAAATCCAGGGCATTGGCCTTGAGCAGCTCCTTGCGATACTCCTCGTAAATTTGGGCCACCCGTTCGGTCTTAGGATCGGCCGACTGCAGATATACCTCCTGCGGGTCGAGCATGTGGTTTTTCGCCCAGGAAATGTGTGCGAGAACGGATCGTGGCGTGACCTGCTTATCGTCAATCCCCAACCGTCGCATCACCGACTTGACCAGTTGCTGCTGGTCGGACTCGTCGTAGATGACGAAGCTTTTTGTGAGACCGATAGGCGAAGTGCCGGGCAAAGTAGAAGGAATGCGCAGCGCCTCAATGTCCCGCCGTAAGACCCGCACGCAGAAAGAATGAAACGTAGAGATGACGGGCTTCGCCACCGACAAGCCGCCGACGATTTTGTCCACGCGCTCGACCATTTCAGAGGCGGCCTTGTTAGTAAAAGTCACTGCCAGGATGGACTCAGGCATTGCGCCCAGATTCTCGATCAGATGAGCGATGCGATACGTTATAACCCGCGTCTTGCCGCTACCGGCACCGGCCAGAATGAGCAACGGCCCTTGGCTAGTTTCGACAGCTTCACGCTGTTGCGGATTGAGTTGGGAGAGAAAAGACAAGAGAAAATTAGCTCCGGACTAGTTGGATTCTACAGGATGTGCAGAACCGAATCGCGACAGCCGAAGCGGCCGTGCATTGAAGCTTCATGAAGATTCTTGTCGCACTTGCCTGGTTAGTTCTTTTGGGTTCGCTCTGTGCCCAAACTCAAAGCCAAGCCCAACAGCCCAGAGAGCAACCGGTTCAGCAGCAGAGTGCTCCTGCAGCGCCCGCGTCTAGGCAGCCGAAGATCGATCCTGGCAAGGAGGCTGACATTCGGCGACTGCTGGATCTCACAGGCGCCGGTGCGCTCGCCACTCAAACGATGGATGGAATGGAAAGGAACATTAAGCCATTGCTGACCAGCTCTTTCCCCCCAGGAGAGTATCGCGAGAAGCTGATCGATCTCTTTTTTGCGAAATTCCATTCCAAACGCGACCCACAACAGCTCCTGGACTTGGCAATTCCGCTTTATGACAAGTGCTACTCCCCTGAGGATCTCAAGGGGCTAATTCAATTCTATGCGACTCCGGTCGGACAGAAGACGCTCACTGTACTCCCTAAGTTGATGCACCAGCTACAAGACGAAGGTCGGAAGTGGGGCGAGGGGCTTGGGCGTGAGTCGATGCTTGAAGTTTTTTCAGAACATCCTGAGCTTAAAAAGGCTCTCGAAGATGCCGCAAAAGAACGCGCAACCCGGTGAAAGTGTCTACGATTGAGTACACACACTCTATTGTTGCGATTCTAAAACGTCCTTCGAAGAACGAAGCTACCCAGCCTTGGCCGCCGCCCTCGCAGCTTTACATTCCTCGCACGGGCACACATCCCGCAGAAACTGCCAGGAATAAATTCCCAACTCGTGGCCATCGTTCCAGTGGAACTTGATGGCATATTTGCCTACGCCCTCCGCTGAAGTTGGTTTCGCTGCCGCCTTGAACATAGGCAACTCCCCGGCAGCACTCCTCGGCGTCTCTCCGGGTCGGCGACCGCTTTTAGATCTTTCGTCGTCACAAAGAGCGCAGGGGCAGGCATCGCGCAAAAAGGGAAATGAGTAATGCGAGCGATGCTCGTCCTTCCACTCAATGTCCACGCCCGTTCCAGTGGTCAGATTCACCTTGACCGACCTGGGATCCGCCGACGGCGTCATGAATTCAGTATCGCACAGGAGTTACGAGCTGTTTTCCCGTTTTGGAAGTAGGAATATCGCTCGTGTGACGAGCGTACATGACTTTCCAGCGGACAACGTATGCTCAGTGTGGGCCCGTGGTGTCACGGGAACACAGCACCCTGCGACGGTCGCAAATGCGGGTTCGAATCCCGTCGGGTCCAAGTCCCAAGGGACGCAGGTTCTGGGGTGGAAAATGCAGCGATATCCTCCCCGACAGAAAAGTAACTTGACTGAAATCTAACAGTGCTTATACTGGAATTGTCGCAGGGTGCTGTAGGTACCCAAAATAACCGGCCCCGAGAAATCGGGGCCGTTTTATTTGCGTCCTCTCGCCGCTTGGCCAAAGCCTCAAAATCCGATAAAATCCATAGTTTACCCGTCAAGTTCTGAGCTCATCTGGAGAAGTCATGGCACAAGTATGTGATGTGTGCGGCAAGGGGCCGCAATTCGGAAACAATATCAGCCACGCCCACAATGTCAGCAGGCGGCGCTGGAACGTCAATTTGCGGCCGATTCGCGCCAAGGTAAAGGGCGCCACCAAACGTATCCGCGTCTGCACTTCCTGCTTACGAAGCGGGAAGGTTGCGAAGGCTTAAACTTTGGACGCTTTTACTGCACTCCCAGCAAGTCCACATCAAAGATCAGCGTGGCATTGGGCGGGATCACGCCTGGGTAGCCTTTCTCGCCATAGGCGAGCTGTGAGGGGATTTTTAACTGCCGCTTGCCGCCTACTTTCATTCCGGCTACACCTTCGTCCCATCCCTTGATCACCTCGCCTGCGCCCAGCGTGAAAGAGAAGGGCCTACGGGAATCGACTGAGCTGTCGAACTTCTTGCCAGTCGTAAGCCAGCCCGTGTAATTGACTTTTACCGATTGTCCTTTTTCGGCGGTTGGTCCTGTGCCCAGCTTTATGTCCCAGTACTCGAGTCCCGTGGGAGTCTTGGTTGAATCCCCGGTGACCTTGGTCGGCGCGGTAGTGTTCGGACGCGCGGCCGGGGCGGCTTTCTTTCTCGCAGTGCTCTGCGCCAACACAAAGGTGGCCAGCAGTGCGAGGGCTATCAAAAGCGTGCTCTTGAGCATGGATTATCTCCAAATTTTCGTTTGCCAATTCTCAATTGCCAGCAAACAGTTTTGAATTTGAAATCGGCTGAAACCGGACACCTAAACCAGCGCGATCACATCAATTTCCACCAAAACATCTTTGGGCAACTGCGCGACTTCAACCGTCGATCTTGCCGGAGGCGCTGTGCTGAAATAGCGGCCATAGATCTCGTTCATGGCGGCAAAGTCACCCATATTTTTTAGAAAAACAGTGGAACGCACAACCTTCTCCAAGCCGCTTCCGGCTGTTTTTAGAATCGCTGACAGGTTCTTCAAGACTCTATCAGTTTGTGCCCCTACATCGCCGCTGATAACTCGCTGGGTCGAGGGATCAATCGCCACCTGACCGGAAACAAAGACGAATCCATTGGCGCGAATGGCCTGCGAATACGGGCCGATCGCCTGTGGAGCGTCCTTGGTCGCAATCACGTCTCGCATCGAGTCTCCAAAGCCAGTGGCTAGTGGTCAGAATTAATGCAGATTAACACCACTGGAGTCAACTTGCTGTCGGCTTTCCACAAGGAGGGGTCTCTCTGCGACGAGATAACTTCAGTGGTCAGTTCTTGGTTCTCAGTTCTTAGTTGGTTCCGCAGGCCACTAGCCACTGATCACTAGCCACTGCTTTTAGATTTTCTGCAGCCTTTGCACATCATGTACGCCAGGAATCTTGCGTACACCGTTGATTATGTTTTCCAGATGCTTCAAGTCTGCGATGTCCAGGATGATATCAATGTTGGCTTCTCCATTGGAGGTCCGCGCTTCAATATTGCGGATATTGGTCTTGCTGTCGCTGATCACGGCAGTGATCTGTTTCAGCATTCCGAAGCGGTCGTCGCAATAAACCGTGAGCTTTACCGGATACGCGCTTGGTGCACCTTCCTCGCGCGCCCATTCCACATCAATCTTCCGCTCCGGTTCGTACATCAGATTGACGACGTTGGGACAGTTGGCCGCATGCACCGCAACACCCTTGCCTCGAGTGACGTAGCCAACAACGGTTTCGCCACGAATCGGGTTGCAACATCGAGCACGGTATACCAGCAAGTCGCCGTGGCCTTTCACTCGGATGGCGTTGTTACTGTCGCCACCAAAGACCCGTCGTACTACGCTGGCGAGTCCGCCGGACTTCTCCGCGTCCTCCTCGGTAACCGGGCCAACTCCTGCCGGGGCCAGGCGTGCCAGCACCTGCCGTGCTGAGAACTTGCCGTAGCCGATGCCTGCCATCAAATCGTCCGGCCGTCCTACGCCATAGTCGGCCGCAATCTTCTGCAGTTCTTCGTCTTTGATCTCTTTCAGCGCGACGCGATATTTGCGGGCTTCTTTTTCAATCAGCTTGCGTCCGATTTCAATGGCACGCTCACGCTGATGCAGATTCAGCCAGTGCTTGATCTTGTTGCGTGCGCGCGAGGACTTTGCTACTGACAACCAGTCGCGACTCGGCTTGTGTCCGGGCTGGGTAAGAATTTCCACGATATCGCCGCTGTGCAGCTTGTAACGCAGCGGAACCATACGTCCGTTCACTTTGGCGCCTACGCAACTGTGACCTACTTCGGTGTGCACTGAATAGGCGAAGTCGATGGGCGTGGAATCGCGTGGCAAAACTACCACTTTGCCCTTGGGAGTAAAGGTGTAAACCTCCTCCGGATAAAGATCGATTTTCAGGGTGGAAAGAAACTCGGTGGGATCCGAAACGTCGCGTTGCCATTCCACTACCTGCCGCAACCAGGCGAGCCGCTGCTCGTCTTGTGCCGATACCGGGCCATCTTTGTATTTCCAGTGAGCAGCGATGCCCTCTTCCGCTATCTTGTGCATCTCTTCGGTGCGGATCTGCACTTCAAACGGGGTGCCTTCCTCCGCAATCACGGAGGTGTGAAGTGACTGGTAAAAATTCGGGCGCGGCATCGCGATGAAATCTTTAATACGACCCGGCACCGGTCTCCACAGATTGTGAATGATTCCCAGCACGGCATAGCAGTCCTGCACCGACTGTGTGATAACACGCATGGCAAAGAGGTCGTAAACCTGTTCGACCGCGATGCGTTGCCGCTGCAGCTTTTTGTGAATGCTGTAGAGCCGCTTGATGCGGCTTTCTACCTTCGCCGTAATTCCCGCTTCCTTCAGTTTGTCCCGGAATACTCCTTCTACGCGAGCCAGGAAGGCTTCTCCAGCCTTACGTTTGGCCTGTACTGTCTCATGGACTTGCTGGTAGCCGATGGGGTCGACATGGCGAAACCCCAGATCCTCAAGCTCGCCACGGATCTTTCCCATTCCCAGACGATGCGCAATGGGCGCATAGATGTCCAACGTCTCCTGAGCGATCTTCTGTTGTCGATCCGGGGGAAGATGCTCGAGGGTCCGCATGTTGTGCAGACGGTCGGCCAGTTTGATAAGGACCACACGGATGTCGTCCACCATGGCCAGCATCATTTTGCGCAGATTTTCGGCTTGCTGTTCCTCACGAGTATGGAAATCAATCTGGCTTATCTTGGTGACGCCCTCGACAATATGCGCCACCTGCTCGCCAAATTCTTTGCGGATGTCGACTACAGTCACCGACGTGTCTTCCACCGAATCGTGGAGGAGGCCGGCGGCAATGGACACTGGGTCCATTTTCATCTCCGCCAGAACCAGCGCAACTTCGAGGGGATGTGCGAGATAGGGTTCGCCGGAGGCGCGGCTCTGTCCGGCATGGTGCTTCTGGGAGAACTCGTAGGCCTTGCGAACAAGCTCCAGATCTTCGGTAGGCCGATTGGCCTTCATCCGGCGCAACAGCTCACGGAACTTGGTCACCGTGAGCACGTTGGTCGCGATCTGTTGGCGCAGTGTCGCCATGACAGATTATAGCGTGCGCGAAAAATAAGGGCGAAACGTGAGCGGGACCAGCGTCTGCGGCTGACAAACAGCGAGGCTGGTCATCTGCTACATTTAAATTCAATATGGCCCCGGTGAATTCTTCGCGCATTCTTGTAAGCGGGGCCTCCGGTCCGATCGGAGAAGTGCTAGTGCCTTCCTTGAAAGCTGGCGGGTACTCTGTCACGCGGCTGGTTCGCGAGCAATCGTCCGGCGAGGGACAAGTCGTATGGAATCCTTTGCAGCCGCTCTCCCCGAAATCAGTTTCGGGCTTCGACGCCGTGATTCACTTGGCCGGAGAAACCATCGTTGGCCGCTGGACGGAAGCAAAAAAGGCTCGAATTCGCGACAGCCGGATCGTGGGTACTCGCCATCTTGCGGAAGCGCTCACTCGCACGCCCCAGCCTCCGCGAGTGCTGATCTCAGCCTCCGCCATTGGCTATTACGGCGATAGAGGCGAGGAAATCCTACATGAAGACAGTCCGCCCGGTGTCGGCTTCCTTGCGGAAGTGTGCCGAGAGTGGGAAGCTGCTTCTCAACCCGCAGCCGACGCCGGAATACGCACTGTTCAAATGCGATTTGGAGTCGTCTTGAGCCCACGCGGCGGAGCATTGCCAAAAATGCTTCCGCCTTTTCGCATGGGATTAGGCGGCAAAATTGGCAATGGCCGACAGTGGTGGAGTTGGATTGACGTGAAGGATCTGATTGGTTCGATTCGCCACGCCCTGAAGAGTGAGCTGTTGCAGGGTCCGGTGAATGTGGTCGCTCCTAAGCCGGTAAGGAACGCCGAGTTCTCGAAGATCCTGGCGACCGTGCTGTCGCGTCCGTCGATTTTTCCCATGCCCGCCTTCGCCGCGCGCCTGGCCTTGGGCGAAATGGCGAACGAACTCCTGCTGGCAAGTCAACATGTGGAACCTGCAAAACTTATTGCGACCGGGTATTCCTTCCAGCATGCAGATTTGAAGCCCGCTCTGGAAGCCATGTTGAGTAAAGTTCGCTAAAATGAGGCTAGAGTGGCAGCCTCAGGAGACTTCAATTGATTCCGAAAGTAGTTGAGGAAACGGGATTTACCGTGGTCGGAATCTCAATCCGTACCAATAACGCAAAGGAGACGTCCGGGAAGGGTGTCATTCCACAGCGATGGGATCGCTTCATGAAGGAGGGGCTGCTGAACACGATTCCCAACAAGGTTGATTCGAACATTCTGGCCGTCTATACCGACTATGAAAACGACGCGAATGGCGAATACACGTTCATGATAGGCGCGAAAGTAAGCTCGGCAGACGGTGTCCCCCCTGGGATGGTTGCCAAGAAAGTTCCGGCCGGGCGATACGCTGTGTTTACTTCTGAGAAAGGATTCGTCGGGAAGGTTGTTCCTCAGACTTGGAACCGCATCTATACGGCACCGAAGTCTTCGCCCGGAGGAAACAGAGCCTACCGCGCCGATTTTGAAGTCTACGATCAGCGAGCAGCGGACCCACAGAATGCCCAGGTGGATATATACGTCGGGATTAAATAGCCCATGCGAAGGAAGCAATCAATACTGCAGACCTTCCACTACTTCCTGGGCGCCATGTAGGTCCGCGTAATTCGATCATGCCAGCAGAGCTGATCTTCATCCAGGAAACACCAGGCATAGCCCAACCCGACTGAAACGGTGGACAACACCGACGCTAATACCCGCCACCGCCGAATGTTTCGAGGCACCGGAGCCCCATCAAAGCGGCTCAACCCAAGTTTCGCCAGCTTCAGCCCGGGGGTTGAACCTGCATGCACCAGGAGCAGATATTGATATCCCGCCCAGAACACGCCCAGCAAGACAGCCGAAATTCCTGCCGCTTGCGTTAGCGGCGGCATCGCGGGCGTCACTTTCAAAAAGATGTAGGCGAACGCCGCGAACGCCGTGATTACCAGGAGCGCGTCGGTCGTGACCGCCAGCACGCGCCGTATCATCGGAGCTGGCTGCAACGGCACTTCGAAGCCCGGGCGTCTTTCATCTGCTGGCTCCACTGCGGCCTCGAGCAAAATACCGCCTAAGGCTGGGGCAGGTGTTACCAACTCAGGCGCTTCCAGAATTCGCGGACGCTCGAAAACCGGTTCAGCAAGTTCGTCGAACAGATTCTGACTATTTCCTGGTGAACGCGGGAACTCAATGATCTTGGCACTGGGCTCTCCCTGAGGTAGCGCGGGTTCCGGGTAAGAAAGGGCTGGGGCCGTGGTCACAACTGCATCGCTACAGATCGAGCTTTCCAGGGCGACGGATTGCCGGCGCGCTAAGGTCACTGCGGAGGGATCGGACGGTCCGAACTTCAGCCGCATAGACGGATATCGTGGCTCTCGCGGACGCCTTCGTGCTCGATAATTGGTTAGCTTTGCCGCCACCTCGTCTCGCCAGGACGAAAGTCCCGCTTGTCCGAGAAGATCAGCCTGAAACGGTGGGGTGGCGATCTCTGGCGTGATGGCTTCGCCGGTGTCGCGGTCTCCCGATGAATTGAGTTTCTGATCCGCCTCGCGGTCGTAGCTTTGGTGTGGCTTCGCAGGTGGCGCGGTGGTTGCGGACGGTTCAAGTAACGAACTCTGTGTCTCTCCCGAGATCGCTTGCCCTTGCTTCACCACAAAGCGTGGGCGGGACAACTCGTCCAGGCTGGCCGAAAACTCCTGTTCACTGGCGTCATAGGCTTCCGGGTCAACCAGCAGCGACCGACGCGGGGTCGTTTCCTCTTGTTCACCGGGTTCGAATCTTGAGCTCATACTGAGACAGAGAACATCCGCCAAGGTCGAAACCCTGGTACTTTCGCCACTCTTGCGAGTGCCGTGCAAACGTCGCCGACCTCCCGCACTCGATTCCTTATCACGGCGGCGTTGGTTTGTCATCTGCTAGTCAGCCCCCGTTAGTTACCAGCCAGTTGCTTTTCGCAATGCTTATTCAGCGGACGATTGATTTAGCGTCGCGTCAGGTCTTGTCGTATTAGGATAGTTGCATGCCCGTTGGCGCCAATCTTGGCCTGAAGCGCGAGGCCCTCGATTACCGGCTGCGGATCCTGGGCCGCACCCTGGTGGCTTACTCCGGCGGAGTGGATTCCGCATTCCTGGCTTGGGCCGCACATCAGGTTTTAGGTAACGCCATGTTGGCGGTGATTGCAGATTCTGCCAGCCTGGCGCGCAGCCATCTGGCGGACGCCATTGCTTTCGCCCGCGAACAGAGAATCCCCCTGGAGATTATTACTACTGCCGAGCTCGATCGTCCGGAATACATCCGCAACGACGCTTCGCGCTGTTTTCATTGCAAAGATGAACTGTTTGCGGTGATGGAGAGTTTTCGACTCGCGCACGATTTCCAATCTATCGCGTACGGGGTAAATGCGGATGATCAGGGAGATTTTCGCCCTGGCCAAGCGGCGGCAAAACAGCATCATGTTGCCGCTCCTCTCCTGGACGCGAAGCTAACCAAGCAGGAAATTCGAGAGCTCGCCCGTGCTGCCGGTCTTCACGTCTGGGAAAAGCCTGCATCGGCGTGCTTGTCGTCACGCGTGGAGTATGGACGCGCGGTCACTCGGGAAGTCCTTAGCGTGATCGAAAAAGGCGAAGATGCGTTGCGTAATCTCGGTTTCCGCCAGTTTCGTGTCCGCCATCACGGAGACATTGCTCGTATCGAAATTGCGCACGAGGAACTGAGTCGCGCGCTCACTCCTGAGATGGCTGCCGAATTTGCGCGCATCTTCAAATCTCTGGGATTCAAGTTCGTTACGCTTGACCTGGAAGGCTTCCGCTCCGGGTCCATGAATTCTTTGCTCACCGCGGATCAGCTCACGCGCGGTCATTAGTGTGGAATAGCGCCATCCGCTTCGAAAATGCGACGTGACTTTATGGCGCTATGGAAAAAGCGCAGCTCGGCGTTGTGAAAAGCGCTGCTTGTCGGCGATTCCTGCTGCAATTGGAACCGTGGAAGAGCGGCGCTTTAGCGCCGCGTCAGACTGCTTCCGATATGGGCTTTAGCCCAGTGCACACCCGAAAGGACCACCGGGCCTAAAGCCCTTCTTCAGTCCATGCGTAACGCGGCCCTAGAAGGGCCGCTCTTTCACGTTGCCGTAAATAGCAGGGATATGTTCTTGGCTAGTTTCCGTCGGCCCCTTCGGGCTTTGTCTTCCTCACAACACTACTCACGGCTGGCGCCGTGGGCTGCATTCTTGGGCCGCTTCGCGGCTGGCTTGGGTTCTTTTGTTCCAGGCGATCGGGATTGACTCTACGTCGGCTTAGGCAGAAGAGATAAATTCCACGCAGTCAGGATTGAAGAGGTCAGACGGAATTAAACTTGCCCGCATTGGCTGCGGCGTGGGACCAATCTCCACCACGGACAGTGTGAGATAATTGGCCATTCCCCGATGTTCAGGCGGTATTTAGTGACGATTCTTCGACGTTCTATCCTTGCCCTTATGGTGGTGTGTTTGGGGTGCTCCGCTCAGTCGGCCCCATCCGACGTGGCTCAGCGCGTGGAGCGGCAGGTGCGCGCCTTTTACAACATTCCGGCTCAAGTAAAGATCATTTTGGGTCCGATCAAATCCAGTGAATTCCCGGCTTATGACGCTCTCACCATCACCTTCGATGGCGGCGACAAAAAGCAGGATTATGATTTCTTGCTTTCCAAGGATCGCAAGACTCTGATTCGACTGACCAAGCTCGACCTGAGTAAAGATCCGTACGCCGAAGTCATGAAAAAGATCGATGTCGTTGGCCGGCCCACCCGTGGAAATAAGGACGCCAAAGTAGTGGTCGTCAATTTCGACGACTTCCAGTGTCCGTTCTGCTCGCGCATGCATCAGACTCTATTTCCGGAATTGCTCAAAGAGTATGGTGATCGGGTCGCGTTTATCTACAAGGATTTTCCTTTGTCTGAGATTCACCCGTGGGCCAACCGAGCTGCGGTGGACGCCAACTGCCTGGCTTCTCAAAGCAACGACGCCTACTGGGATTTTGCCGACTACATCCATGGCAATCAAAAAGATGTGAATTCCGAAAAAGGCCGCGATTCCCAGTTTGCCGCACTGGACCGCATCGCCGTAACCCAAGGCGAAAAGCATAAGGTGGATGTGCTGAAGCTCCAGGCCTGCATCAAGGCACAGAATGACGAGTCGGTCAAAGCTTCGCTTCGCGAAGGCGAAAAGGTAGGCGTCAGCGCTACCCCCACCTTGTTCATCAACGGGCAAGAACTGGATGGGGCGGTGCCTATTAACGAACTTCGTGCCAGCCTTGATCGCGCTTTGCAGCAAGCTGGTGTGCCTGCACCAGCGCATCCAGCAGCCTCGGCGTCACCCATCGAATCGCAATCGCCCAGCAAATGACAGCGCGCGCCTCAAGGGTAGGGCGCAGATGACGCTAAAATTGCGGCCACAGTTGAGTGTGGAGGATCCATTGAGAAAGACGTTAATCCGCGCCGGATTGCTGACCGTCTTTACGGTGTCGATTCTTACGATCTCAATTGGCTGCGCCTCTAAACCAGGCAGCGAGGAAGTAGCGGCGACGGTTGGTGGCCGCAAAATCTATCGCGCAGACATAGAGAAGTATTATCAAAATCAGACTTCGGGCTCGGATCAGCAGCCAGTGGGTGAGCAAGCAACCAGCCTGCGTCTGAGCATCCTGCGCGAGTTGATCGATAACGAGATTCTCATGCGGCGGGCGGAAAAGCTCGGCTTGCTGGCCACGGACGAGGACGTTGAGCGCAAACTGAATGAGATCCGGTCTCCTTATACCAAGGAAGAATTCGACGCCCGCCTGAAGGAAAAAAAGATCACTCTGGACGATTTCAAACGCGACCTTCGACGCTCGCTTACCGTGGACAAAGTGATCAACAAGGAAGTCACGTCCAAGATCAACGTTTCCGATCAGGACATTGCGAATTATTACAGCGCGCACAAGGCCGAATTTAACTTGATCGAGCCGCAATACCATTTGGCACAGATTGTGGTCACCACTGCTCCCAATCCCCAGGTACACAATCTGAAAAACGATAAGGCACAGAACGAAGCCGAAGCCCACAAGAAAATTCAGATGATCATCAATCGCCTGGACAGTGGCGATGATTTTGCCACTTTAGCCATGAATTATTCCGAGGATACGGATACTTCCAGCAATGGCGGTGATTTGGGCTTCACTCCAGAATCCTCGCTACGCAATACCGATCCAACTACGCGCGACATTGTGACGAAATTAAGGCCCGGCCAGTACAGCCCGGTCATTGCGGTAACCAACCCGGCGAGCAAGCAGTTGTTTGGCTTTCGTATCGTCAAGCTGGTCGCGAAGGAGCCGGCGGGACAGCGGGAATTAGGTGATCCCCGCGTGCAGCAGGCGGTTCGCACCCAGCTTCGCGACCGTCGGGAGCAGCTTTTGAAGGCGGCGTACTATGAAGTCCTGCGGGATCAGGCCAAGGTGGAGAACTATTACGCTCAGAAGGTACTGGATACCAATGCTGTTGCGCAGTGAAAGTTGAGTTCCACGAAGAAACTGAATCGGCAAATGGCACTTTTAATCTGCCGGCTACTCCACAATCGCTAATACATCTCCGGCATTTACGTTATTTCCTTCTTCAGCCAGCAACTTCCGTAGTATTCCCTTCTTTGGCGACTTGATTTCGTTCTGCATTTTCATGGCTTCTACGATCACAATGCCTTGTCCGGCCTCGACGTCCGCTTTTTCTCTGACCAATACCCGAACCACTTTGCCCGGCATGGGCGCCACAAGTTTCTTTGGGCTCAGGTTATCGCCGGCGCCGTCCTTACGGCCGCGCAGCGACCGCGGATCGCGGATTTGGGCTCCGTAACCTATGCTGCCCACCCAGATGTTCATGGCACTTGCGGTGAGCTCGTGCTTGATGTCATAGGATTTTCCATTCATCAGGAGCGAAAGCACGTTCGGACGGTTGAGTGCGGCGTCTACGGTCACTACAAGACCGTCCAGGCGGCATTGCCAGCCCGCCTCCGCTCGCTCCAGTTGCAGGTGATGATTCTTTCCGTCAATGGTGACTTCGTAGAGCATGGCGTGTAGTGAAAACCAGTTTCTGGTTGTATGTTCTCGGTTCTCAGGTGGTTTCTCGCAGCGCATCAAGCCTGGCCACTTTTTTCCAGGTTGACGCGCCTTGTCCATCGTTCGCACCGGTGGAAGGGCGTTCGAGAATCGCGAAAAGCCCGGCCGCGATGGCCGCGACGTTCTCATCATGTTTTACTTCGGCAGTTTCGGCTTTCAGCAGCCGGTCCAGGTATCCCGTGTCCACTTTACCCGCCTGAAAATCCGGCTGGCTCAAAATGCGGCGGAGCAGCGGGAGATTAGTCTTGATGCCGCCTACGAAGTATTCATCCAACGCGCGGGCCAGCCGCGAGAGGGCTTGCGGCCTATCTGTGCCGTAGCCGATTAATTTGGCTAGCAGCGGATCGTAATCAATGGGTACCGTCCAGCCTTCATCCACGCCGCTGTCCAAGCGGATACCCGGGCCCGCGGGATCGAGCAGCAAGCTGATCGTTCCCGGGCTGGGGAAATAATTGTTGTCGGGATCCTCGGCGTAAATACGGCACTCTATGGCATGGCCGCGGAGACTGATGTCTTTTTGCGTGAAGGGCGATGGTTCACCAGCAGCGATGCGGATCTGGAGATGAACCAGGTCGAGCCCGGTGGTGAGCTCAGTCACCGGATGTTCCACCTGCAACCTTGTGTTCATTTCGAGGAAATAGAAATCTCTGCTCTCGTCAACCAGGAATTCGACGGTTCCTGCGCTAGTGTAGGCGGCGGTTTTGGCTACTCGAACCGCGATTTCGCCCATTCGGCGGCGCATTTCAGCGTTGACGATTGGCGATGGCGACTCCTCCAATACTTTTTGGTGGCGCCTTTGGATGGAGCACTCGCGTTCTCCGAGATAGACGATGTTGCCATGCTCATCGGCCAAGACCTGCATTTCAATGTGTCGCGGATTGAGCAGCGCTTTCTCGATGTAGACTTCGCTGTCTCCGAAAGACCGCCTGGCTTCACTTTGTGCCGTGTCCAGCGCCGAGCCAAGTTCTTCTTTCGTGTGCACCAAACGCATGCCTTTACCACCGCCGCCTGCTGCCGCCTTGAGCAGCACCGGGTAGCCGATTTTCGCAGCCACTCGTCCGGCTTGTTCAACCGAATCCACTCCGCTCGAAGTGCCGGGGACAAACGGGATACCTTCGTTCTCCATCGCCTTCCGGGCGCGGGTCTTTGAGCCCATCATCTCGATCGAAGCGGCGGATGGCCCGATGAATTTTAAATTCGCATCCGCGCAGGCCTGGGCAAACTCTGCGTTTTCTGAAAGGAACCCGTAGCCCGGATGAATAGCATCCGCGGAACAGCGCTTTGCCACGTCCAGAATGTTCTGAATATTGAGGTAGGATTCGGTCGCGGCCGGGGGACCGATATGGTAGGCCTCATCTGCTTTGCGAACATGCAGAGCCGCCCGGTCCACATCGGAATAAACAGCTACTGAGGTGATGCCGAGCTCGCGACAGGCGCGGATCACCCGCACCGCGATTTCTCCTCGATTGGCAATCAGGATTTTCTTGAACATGCGCGGCAGGCCCGGAGTTCATGGACAACCCGTTCATTCTACCGGAGTTTCGCTGAGGCGCCATGCCTGATGCAGCATCGTTATTGGCAGGAAGTTTCGGATACCATGATTACTCTATTGTGAAGATTCCAGAGAATGTTCGTACCGGCGAAGTTTCGCCAACAATGGCGGCGGCGTCTTTCGCTCCCTCGCGTGCTTTCTCCCTACTGGAACTGTCGGCGCTCAGCGTGATCACCGCTGTCGCTGCCATGCTTCGCTGTCATCTTTTAGGAGCCAAAAATTTCTGGTTCGATGAATGCGTAGGGGTCGAAATCGCCCGCCTCGACTGGTTCAATTTCTCCCGCATTCTGTGGCGGCGCGAAGCCAACATGTCCTTCTATTACCTGTTTCTTCGATTCTGGCTGCATTTGGGAAACACCCCAGCCTTCATTCGTAGCCTTTCTGTAGTTTTCGCGTTGGCCACCATTCCGGCTCTTTACCTCCTGGGCCGTCGGCTCTTTGACTCGCGGACAGGGCTTATCGCGGCCATCCTATTGGCATTCAATGCCTACCACATTCGGTACTCTCAGGAGGCGCGCAGTTACGCCTTGACCGTGCTTCTGTGCGTGCTGTCGAGCTTATTTTTCATTGGAGGTCTTCAAAACCCTTCGCGCCGCGCCCGCCTGGGCCATATCCTGACCAGCAGTCTAGCCGTCTACGCTCATTTTTTTGCCGCACTTGTAGTACTGGCGCAGTATTTTTCTTTGCGATTCCTGGACGGCGCGAAGATTCCGGCAGCGACGCGCAAGAATTGGCGTTGGATCGGGCTCGTGATCTTGCCGGTCGCAATGTTTGTGATCGCCACCGGCGCTGGCCCGTTGAGTTGGATCCCTCGGCCCAGCCTTCGTGGTCTGTGGGTCTTTGCCATCTTCCTTACAGGAAATGAAGGGCCCCGGCTGGTCATGGCCAGCGTGATTGCATGCGTGGCGGCCGTGCTCCCGCTATTTCTGAATCAGCAACGGCAATCTTCCTGGGAGAACTGGCGATACTGGTTTCTGGCGCTATGGCTGGTTTTTCCCGTGCTGCTCACGGTCGCTTTATCGTTCGCGCGGCCGCTGTTTCTGGCGCGCTATTTCGTTATTTGCCTGCCCGCTCTCAATCTGCTGATGGCTGCCGGCCTCGCGCGCCTTCGTTCGCTTTGGCTAGTGACCCCAGCATTGATTGTTCTTCTGATCCTGTCATTACAGGGGACTGTTTCCTACTATGAGCGCGACTTTGATCTTGGTCGCGACAACTGGGCCGACGCTTCACAATTTCTGCTGTCAAATGCTCGCCCAGGCGATGCCATCGTATTCGACATAGCCATGGGACGAATGCCTTACGAGTACAACCGTTCCATCCTCAGCCCGGGGTCCTCCGGTCCGACCGTCCTTTACCCAAATCACGGGCCTCGCATCACATTTATGGACTTTGTCGGGAAACCGGATTACGCGAAGCTGAAGAACTCGATTTATCAATATCCAAGGGTCTGGCTGGTGCTCAGCTATGTTGAAACTCCATCGGGCCTGGAGCCAAACGCTACATCGATGGTCGCACTCCTGAACGCCGCCTATCCCGAGTACAAGGAGTATCACTTCAGCGGGGTGGATATTTGCCTTTTTGCTAAACGAGATTCCCGGCCATGATTCCCGACCAATGGCATACTGAAACAAAAGAGCCTCTTCCGACTGGGGAAGAGGCTCCTTTTGCTCTGGGGAGAAAAACCTTATTTGTTCTGCTCCATGGTTATGCCAGTGTTGCTCGGTTGCTTTTCAGCCTTGGCCTTTTTGACGGCCATCGTCTTGTCTACCCATTCATCGGCCGTTTTCAGGTCGGCTGCGCGGGCTGCAGGATTATCGCACTGCAAATCGGCTCGCTCGCGATACAACAGATTCATGTACGCCATGGCATCGTCGTAGTCCGGCCTCAACTGGAGCGCCTTTTCCAACATCGAGATGCCATCTTGAATAATGTCTTGGACCTTCTGCCGAAGCGCGTTGCAGACTTTCTTATCTTTCAGCGGCTCTTCTGGCTTCAATCCCAGCTTAGAGCGCTCTTCCATGCGGGGCTGGTAAGACTGGGTCCAGTCGATCACACCGATTGAGTAGTAGGCTTCGGGGTCGTTCGGGTCGAGTTCACTTGCCTTGCGATAATACTGTTTGGCATCCTCGAACTTTTTCATCTGCAAATACAGGTAGGCGATCCCCTTGACGCTGTTCACATTCTTGGGATCGCGCTCCAGCACCGCTTTGTATTGATCAATCGCTTGTTCGCCCATGCGATTGTTATCCTCGGTATCGGCGCCGGGGATGTATTGCTGGGCGTAGGCAGTCGCCAGATAGAGGCGGGCATTAATCAGACCAGGGTCGAGCGACACGGCCTTTTGAAAGTGGTCGATTGCTTCTTCGTATTTCGCGCTCTTATAGGACTGAACGCCTTTATTGAGCTGGTCGCGCGCCTGCAGCTTGTTGCAGGCAACGGTTGAAAGCATCGCCAGGCCAACCGCGGTTATTGCAAGCACTCGTACGCTTGTCTTCATTGCGCTGAAAGCCCCC
>Ga0070698_100000205_pt1 | contig 56962 bp, 60 predicted proteins | sample KBSK1502metaG_FD_65477 | JGI IMG/M metagenome (GOLD analysis project Ga0070698, IMG submission 65477) | Corn, switchgrass and miscanthus rhizosphere microbial communities from Kellogg Biological Station, Michigan, USA - KBS K1-50-2 metaG | ecosystem: Host-associated > Plants > Roots >...
CGCCGCAAGGTCGTCCGCACGCGCGTCATCGCGGCCTTGCTCCAGGATCTCGCGAACAGCTTCTCGAGCTCGCTGCTGCGCTCCCTGGAGGATGCCGCCCGGGACCGGCAGACCGCGATCCTGGCCGCGAGCCTCGACGAGGACCCCGAGCGCGAGCTCGCTCTGGTGGCCGACCTCGTGGGCCGACGCGTCGACGGACTGGTGATCATGCCGGCCAGCAGTCGGCAGGACTACCTCGATGTCGAGCTCCGCTCCGGCCTGCCCACGGTCTTCGTGGACCGCCGCCCCCGCGGTGTGGACGCGGATTCGGTGACCGTCGACAACCTTGCGGGCGGCCGGGACGCAGCAGCCCACCTCCTGCGCCGGGGTCATCGCGACATCGCGGTACTGGGCGATCTGCTGTCGATCCAGACCGCGGCGCTGCGACTGGACGGCGTACGCACGGAGCTGGCGGACGCCGGAGTCGAGCACCGGCCTGACCTCGTCGCGACCGACCTGCGGACCAGTGAGGCAGCTGAAGAGGCGCTCCTGCGGATGCTCGCGTTGCCGGAGCCGCCGACCGCGGTGATCGCGCTTCGCAACATCCTCAGCGTCGGCAGCTTGCGGGCATTGCGGGCCACGGGCCTGGCGGATCGGGTGGCTCTGGTCGGGTTCGACGACTTCCCGATGGCTGACCTCCTGGGGCTGTCCGTGATCCGGCAGAACGTCGGTGTCATCGGCGCCACCGCGGCCAAGATCCTCTTCGAGCGCCTCGACGGCGATGACTCCCCGCCGCAGCATGCGGTGATCGCCCACCAGCTGATCGAGCGCGGCTCCGGCGAGATCACCCCGCCCGAATGACACCGAACAACCGGCGGGAGGCGCGCCGCGCGCCCACTCCTGACAGCGTTGTCAAAGTGCCCGTCGCGACATCATCCGGAGGGGACCCTTCGCAACCCCATCCGCACGGCGTCCGCGGCCGCGTCGTGGCCCGGACTGAGTCCCGGCGCCGGAGCGCCTTAGGCTCATCCCCATGGATGACGCGCACGTGTCCGACGACCTCGTCAACATCTTGTTCACCGAGGCCCAGATCCAGGCCCGGCTGCAGGAGATGGCCGACCAGATCAGCAAGGACTACGTCGGGAAGGACCTGCTCATCGTCGGGGTGCTCAAGGGTGCCGTGATGGTGATGGCCGACCTCGGCCGGGCCCTGGACCGCCATGTCGAGATGGACTGGATGGCGGTCTCGTCCTACGGCTCCGGCACCAAGTCGAGCGGTGTGGTGCGCATCCTGAAGGACCTCGACACCGACATCTCCGGGCGGCACGTGCTGATCGTGGACGAGATCATCGATACCGGGCTCACGTTGAGCTGGCTGGTGCGCAACCTGTCGAGCCGGAACCCCGCGAGCGTCGAGATCGCCACGCTGCTGCGCAAGCCCGACGCCCTCGCGATGCCTGTCGACGTGAAGTACGTCGGCTGGGACATCCCCAACGAGTTCGTCGTCGGCTACGGCCTCGACTACCAGGAGCGCTACCGCAACCTGCGCTCGATCGGCACTCTCGCGCCTCGCGTCTACAGCTGAGCGGTCGAGTGAGAGGATGGCGTTGGGTGTCGGCCTGTACGGTCAATATCTCTAAACCGGCGTCGTTCGAGAGAAGTCTGTGAAGCGAGTATTCAAGGGGCCCTGGCTCTGGATCGTCATTGCCGTGGTCGGCGTGCTGCTGGCCCTCCAGTACCTCACGCCCAACGGCGGGTACGACGAGATCGACACCTCTGACATGCAGGCCCGGATCACCTCCGGTGCGGTCAAGGACATCACCATGGTCGACGGGGATCAGCAGATCAAGGCGACCCTCGACGACGGCTCCAAGGTGATGTCGCACTACATCGACGGCCAGCAGCAGGGCATCGTCGCCGAGATCGACAAGGCGGTGGCCGACAAGACGATCGAGACCGCCAACTCCGAGGTGCCGAAAGCGAGCCTGCTCGGCTCCTTCCTGATCACCGTGCTGCCGTTCATCGTGATCTTCGGGCTCTTCCTGTTCCTGATGAACCAGGTCCAGGGCGGCGGCGGCCGCGGCGTCATGCAGTTCGCCAAGAGCCGCGCCAAGCTGATCTCGAAGGACATGCCCAAGACCACCTTCGCCGACGTCGCCGGCTGCGACGAGGCGATCGAGGAGCTCGGGGAGATCAAGGAGTTCCTCCAGGAGCCCGCCAAGTTCCAGGCGGTGGGCGCCAAGATCCCCAAGGGCGTGCTGCTCTACGGCCCGCCCGGCACCGGCAAGACCCTGCTGGCGCGTGCGGTGGCCGGCGAGGCCGGCGTGCCCTTCTACTCCATCTCCGGCTCCGACTTCGTCGAGATGTTCGTCGGCGTCGGCGCCAGCCGGGTCCGCGACCTGTTCGAGCAGGCCAAGGAGAATGCCCCGGCCATCGTCTTCATCGACGAGATCGACGCCGTCGGGCGCCACCGCGGCGCCGGCATGGGCGGCGGTCACGACGAGCGCGAGCAGACCCTCAACCAGCTGCTGGTCGAGATGGACGGCTTCGACATCCGCGGCGGCGTCATCCTGATCGCCGCCACCAACCGGCCCGACGTACTCGACCCGGCGCTGCTGCGCCCTGGCCGCTTCGATCGCCAGATCGGCGTCGACGCCCCCGACCTCCAGGGCCGCCACAAGATCCTGCAGGTGCACTCGCGCGGCAAGCCCATGCAGCCCGACGTCGACCTGCTCAGCGTGGCTCGTCGCACACCCGGCTTCACCGGTGCCGACCTGGCCAATGTGCTGAACGAGGCGGCCCTGCTCACCGCCCGCCTGAACCAGAAGCTGATCGGCGATTCCAACCTCGACGAGGCCATCGACCGGGTGATCGCCGGCCCGCAGCGCCGGACCCGCCTGATGAGCGAGAAGGAAAAGCTGATCACCGCCTACCACGAGGGCGGCCACGCCCTGGTCGCGGCGGCTCTGCCCGGCAGCGACCCGGTGCACAAGGTGACGATCCTGCCGCGCGGCCGGGCCCTCGGCTACACGATGGTGCTGCCCGACACCGACAAATACAGCACCACCCGCAGCGAGATGCTCGACAAGCTCGCCTACATGATGGGCGGCCGGGCGGCCGAGGAGATGGTCTTCCACGACCCGACCACCGGCGCCGGCAACGACATCGAGAAGGCCACCAGCCTGGCCCGCGCAATGGTCACCCAGTACGGCATGACCGAGCGCCTGGGCGCGATCAAGCTGGGTGAGGGCAACGCCGAGCCGTTCATGGGCCGCGACTTCGGGCACGCCCGCAACTACTCCGAGGACGTCGCCGCCGTCGTCGACGAGGAGACCAAGAAGCTCCTCGCCTCGGCGCACCAGGAGGCCTTCGACATCCTCGAGGAGAACCGCGACGTCCTCGACGCTCTGGTGGTCGAGCTGATGGAGAAGGAGACCCTCGACAAGGAGGAGGTCGCCGAGGTGTTCACCGCCCTGCGCCGCCGCCCCGAGCGGCCCGCCTGGACCGGTTCCCCCGACCGGTCGCCGTCGGCGATTCCGCCGGTCGAGTTCCGGAAGTCCCTGGTGGCCAACGGCACCGAGCCCGGTCTGGTCGTCGGCCCCAGCCCGAGTGGCGATGTGGCTGGTGACCCGCAGGTCGACCAGCTGTGAGCTCGATCGGCCCGGTGCGTCCGGTCGAGTCGAGGGAGATCCCCGACTTCGACCACGCGCGCGCCGAGGCCGCCGTACGCGAGCTCCTCTATGCACTCGGCGAGGATCCCGAGCGTGAGGGTCTCCGGGAGACCCCGGCTCGGGTCGCCCGCGCGTACGCCGAGCTGACCAGCGGGCTGCGCAAAACGCCCGAGGACGTGCTCACCACGACCTTCGACATCGGCCACGACGAGATGGTGCTGGTCCGCGACATCGAGCTCTGGTCGATGTGCGAGCACCACCTGGTGCCGTTCACCGGGGTCGCGCACGTCGGCTACATCCCCTCCGAGTCCGGCAAGATCACCGGCCTGTCCAAGCTGGCCAGGCTCGTCGACGTCTATGCCAAGCGACCGCAGGTCCAGGAGCGGCTCACGACCCAGGTCGCCGACGCCCTGATGGAGCTCCTGGAGGCCCGGGGGGTGATCGTGGTGGTCGAGGCCGAGCACCTCTGCATGACCATGCGCGGGGTCCGCAAGGCCGGTGCCCGCACCATCACCTCGGCCGTCCGGGGCCAGATGCTGAATGCCGCAACCCGTTCGGAGGCCATGGCGCTGATCCACAGCGGTCGCCGCTGATGGATCCGTTCGCCCCGCAGCAGCGCACGCTGCTCATGGGGATCGTGAACGTCACTCCCGACTCGTTCTCCGACGGGGGCCGTCATGCCGACGCCGAGGCGGCGATCGCACACGGCCTCGCCCTGCTCGACGAAGGCGCTGACATCCTCGACATCGGTGGCGAGTCGACGCGCCCCGGCGCCACGCGGCCACTGGTCGCCGAGGAGCTCCAGCGCGTCGTACCCGTGGTCAGCGCCCTGGCCGCTGCCGGCGCAGCCGTCTCGGTCGACACCATGCGCCACGAGGTGGCCGAGGCGGCCATCGAGGCCGGCGCGGTGATCGTCAACGACGTCAGCGGCGGCCTCGCCGATCCGGAGATCCTCCAGGTCGTCGGCTCGGCCGGCGTGGGCTATGTCGCCATGCACTGGCGGGCGCACAGCGACCGGATGCAGTCCCTGGCCGTGTACGACGGCGATGTGGTCGACATCGTCCTCGCCGAGCTCGGCCAGCGGGTCGACGCCGCCCTGGCCGCGGGCATCTCGCCGGATCGGCTGGTGCTCGACCCCGGTCTGGGCTTTGCCAAGACCCCCGACCACAACTGGGCCCTGCTGGCCGGCCTCGACCGGCTGACCGGACTCGGGCACCGGGTGCTCGTCGGCTCCAGCCGCAAGTCGTTTCTCGGCACACTGCTGGCCGGCCCCGACGGGAGCCCCCGACCCGTCGACCAGCGCGAGGACGCCAACACTGCGCTGACCACCCTCGTTGCAGCACAGGGGGTCTGGGGTGTCCGGGTGCACGAGGTGCGTGCCAGCATGGACGCGATCCGGGTGGTGTCCCGCTTCCGCGCGGAGCGCCACGAGGGAGGATCTGGGCCATGAGCGACGAATTGGCGGTCCTCGGGATCGAGTGCTTCGGCCACCACGGCGTCTTCGACTTCGAGCGCCGCGACGGCCAGGTCTTCGTGATCGACCTGGTCCTGGGTTTCGACACCCGTCCCGCGGCGGCGTCCGACGACTTGCGTGACACGGTCGACTACGGAAGTCTCGTGAACTCGGTGAAAGCTGCCGTGGAAAACGATCCGGTCGACCTGATCGAGAACCTGGCCCAACGGATCGCGAACGTCTGCCTCTTGGACGCGCGTGTTGAATGGTGCCGGGTAACCGTTCACAAGCCGGACGCCCCCATCGACGCGACGTACTCGGATGTTGCGCTGACGATCACCCGGAAGAGGGCCGATAGGCATGACTGAGACCCCCAACCCCCACATCATCGACGCCGACACCCTCACTGGCGAGATGCACCCGATTCGCAGGGCGGTCATCGCCCTGGGGTCCAACCTGGGCGAGCGGATGACCGCATTGCAGGGAGCCGTCGACTCCCTCGCGGACACCCCCGACGTGTGGGTCACGGCGGTTTCCGACGTCTACGAGACCGATCCGGTCGACGCGCCCGAGGGCTCGGGCAGCTTCCTGAACGCCGTCGTACTCATCGACACCACGCTCTCTGCTCCGACCCTGATGGATCGCGCCCTGGCCATCGAGGACGCCTTCGAGCGTGACCGGTCCAAGGGCATCAACGCACCGCGCACCCTCGATGTGGACCTGATCGTGGTCGGTGACCGACGCAGCGACGAGCCGTTCCTGAAGCTTCCCCACCCGCGGGCGGCCGAACGGGCCTTCGTGCTCAAGCCGTGGCACGACCTCGAGCCCGACGCCGTACTCCCCGATGCCGGGCCGATCTCCGAGCTTCTGGAGAAGGCCGGCGAGAAGGGCATCGCGGTCCGCGAGGACCTCGCGCTCGACATGCAGTGACCATCCGTGACTGAGCAGCCGTCCGAGGGCCGGGTCCGGCCCACCGGCGCCGGCAGCCTGATCGCCCTCGGTCTGATCGGCCTCGTGGTCGGCTGGGCTGTGCGGGCGATCGGCGAGCGCGGTGGGGACACCGCGCCGCTGGTCACCTGGGGTCCCGCCGCCGCGCTCGCACTGGTGGCGGTGATCCTCGGGTGGACAGCCTGGGTCACCGCGCGGCAGATCCGGCTGCGCCGGTTCCTGGCGCCGCATCACGCCGTGAACCGACTGGTGCTCGCCAAGTCCTGCGCGCTGGTCGGAGCGGTGGTCGCCGGCGGGTACGCCGGCTACGCTCTCAGCTGGCTGGGCGCCGACGCCGACCTCGCCGGTCAGCGGGCCTGGCGCTCCGGCGTCGCCGCGATCGCCGCACTTGCCGCAATCGCGTGTTCGCTCTGGTTGGAGCGAGCGTGTCGAGTCCGAAACGACGACCACAAGACTTAACCTGAGTCACATGAGTAACACCGTGGCTCGTCGTCGCCAGCGCAGCACCCGTCTCGTGGTCGCTGTCGCCCTGCTCGTGGTTGCTGCGGTTGTCGTGGGCATCGCGGTGATCACCCTGTCGCCGTTCCTGATGGGCGCTGCACCGATCCTCGTGCTTGCGCTCGGCGCGGCCGCCACCCGGATCACGCACTCCGAGCTCATGCAGACCCGCCGTGAGGCGGCGCGCGACCGCGCGCAGCAGGCGAAGGCCTACCTCGCCCTCGACGCGCGACGCACGGCCGAGCAGACCACGCTCACCGAGACCCTCACCGGCCGCATCGCCGAGGGCAACGTGACCATCCACGAGCTCGAGGCCTCGCTCTCACAGGCTCAGCGCCGGCTGGCCGACGAGCACCGCAAGATGAACGCCGAGGCGCGTCGCGCCGACGTCGCCGAGCTGCAGCTCGTCGAGGAGGGTCGCCGCGCGGAGGAGGCCGACCTGCGCGCCGCCGAGGCGATCGTGATCGTGGCCGAGCTCGAGCAGGAGATCGCCGACCTCAAGGCCGAGATCGCCGCCTGGGAGAGCACGGTCTCCGCCCAGGTCCGCAAGCACGCCTGACCGGACGCATCTGCCACTTCCGCATCAGCGGTCAGGCTCCGTGTACCCCGGTCAGGGGTTCTAACCGCTGACCGGAGCGCAATTCCCCGGCTGACCGGTGAATTGGCCCCCCGCCCCGCTCAGCCCGCCTCGGCCACCGAATCGCGCAGCGCCCGGTGGATGCCGTTGGGCGTGAGCACGCCCAGGAACATCGCGCCGCGCTTCACGCCGAGCACCGCTTTGTCCTCACGCATCAGCTGGGCCAGGGCGTCCTCGAGGGTCGAGTCGACATCGATCGCTCCGGCCAGGTCGCCCAGGTTGATGCCGTCGAGCGGCTCGAGGTGCGCAGGGTCGATCGGGGTCACCGAGAGCCGGCGCAGGCCGCGGGCCGATCCGACGAAGTCGGCCACGAACTCGTCGGCCGGGGCACCCAGCAGCCGCGCGGGTACGTCGTACTGTGCGAGCCGCCCGCCGGTCGCGAACACAGCCACCCGGTCGCCCATCTTCACGGCTTCGTCGATGTCGTGCGTCACGAGTACGACGGTCTTGCCGAGCTCGCGCTGGAGCCGGATGAACTCGTCCTGCAGGCGCACCCGGACGATCGGGTCGACGGCTCCGAAGGGCTCGTCCATGAGCAGCACGGGCGGGTTGGCGGCCAGGGCTCGAGCCACCCCGACACGCTGGCGCTGACCGCCGGACAGCTGGTGGGGATAGCGCGCGGCGAACACCGCCGGCTCGAGGCCGACCAGCTCCATCAGCTCGTGCGCCCGGGCTCGCGCGGTGGCCTTGGACTCGCCGTACAGGAGGGGGACCGTCATCACGTTGGTCTCGATCTTCTGGTGCGGGAACAGCCCGACCTGCTGGATGACGTAGCCGATGCCGCGCCGCAGCTTGACCGGGTCGGACGACATGACATCGTGCCCGTCGATCTCGATCCGGCCCGTCGTCGGCTCGATCAGCCGGTTGATCATCTTGAGCGTGGTGGACTTGCCGCAGCCCGAGGGGCCGACCAGGCAGACCATCTCGCCGCGGGCCACCTCGAGGTCGAGCTCGTGGACGGCGACCGTGCCGTCGGGGTAGGTCTTGCCCACGCCTGACAACCGGATCATGGGATCTTCGGTAGCGTCCATGCGCGTGACCCTACTCGCGGCGAACGCCCTCGGAACGCAGGAGCCGAGCTGCTACAGCAGGCTGGTCAACGACTGGATCTGCGGGCAATACCTCAGTGACCGCAGCGACGAGCTCCTCCACGCCACCACCCAGCACCTGACGATCACGCTGCTGTCGGTGGCCGCCGGACTCGTCATCGCGTTCCCGCTGGCGCTGGTGGCGCGGCGCTGGGGCAGGCTCGAGTCGTCGGTGCTCGGGATCAGCACGGGGCTCTACACGATCCCGTCGCTGGCACTGTTTCCCCTGCTGGTGCCGTTCACTGGCCTGACCGCCACGACGGTGGTCGTCGGTCTGGCCCTGTATGCCTTGACCGTGCTGGTGCGGGCGTTCCTCGAGGGCCTCCGCTCGGTGCCCGACGACGTGCGTGAGTCGGCGACCGGGCTCGGCTACTCGCGGGCGAAGCGGCTGCTGCGCATCGAGCTCCCGCTGGCGCTGCCGGTGATCATGGCCGGCTTGCGCGTCGCCACGGTGTCGACCGTGGCCCTGACGACGGTCGGCTCGCTGGTCGGCCACGGCGGCCTCGGCAACCTGATCTCCGATGGGGTCTTCACGAATTTCCGGGCCGAGCTGCTGGCTGCCTGCGTGCTGTGCGTGCTGCTCGCCGTCGTGCTCGACCTCGTCCTGGTGGTCGCCCAACGGTTGCTCACCCCCTGGACCCGGACGGTGGCCTCATGAAGGTGCTCCAGCAGGCGTGGGCCTACCTCACCGACGGGTCGCACTGGAGCGGCACCGAGGGCATGGGAGCCCTGCTGGGCCAACAGCTGCTCATCACGGTGACCGCCCTGGCGCTGGCCCTGCTGGTCGGCCTGCCGGTCGCGCTCTGGCTCGGCCATCTCGGCCGGGGCGGGTTCGCAGCCATCAACATCTCCAACATCGGGCGTGCGATCCCGACCTTCGCCCTGCTCGCCCTGCTGGTGACCGCCGACTGGCCGGGGACCGCCGAATTCGGTCCTTACGGCCGCGCCGGGCTGGCGACCCTGCTGGCGCTGACCGCCTTCGCGTTGCCACCGATCATCACCAACGCCTACGTCGCGGTCGACGAGGTCGCCGACGACGTCAAGGAGTCGGCCCGCGGCATGGGCATGACCGCGTTCCAGCTGTTCAGGAGGGTGGAGCTGCCATTGGCCCTGCCGCTGGTCGCCAGCGGCATTCGGGTCGCCCTCGTGCAGGTCTGGGCGACGGCCACGATCGCCGCCCTGGTCGCCGGTCCCGGGCTCGGCCGGGTGATCACCGACGGCTTCGCCAACACCGACTACGGGAAGGGAATCGCCGGGGCGATGGTTGTGGCCGCTGTAGCGCTGGTTCTCGAGCTCGTGGCTGCCGCCGTCCAGGCGGCGGTATCCCAACAACCGGACACGCGTGGCCGCCTGGCCACGGGACACAGAAGGTAGGTCTCCCATGCAGTTTCGACGACTCCTCGCCACCGGCCTCGCGGCCGGCGCCCTGCTGCTCACGGCGGCCTGTGCTGGCGACGACCTGAACTCGAACCCCTCCGACGGCTCCTCCAGCCCGACCGCCAAGGGGTCGCTGACGATCTCCGGCCAGGACTGGTACGAAGCGGCCATCGTGGCCAACATGTACAAGGAGCTGCTGACCGCGTCGGGGTACGACGTCTCCATGACGCTCGTCGGGACGCGAGACATCTACATGGCGAAGGGTCAGTTCCCGTCGGGCGTCGATGTCGTGCCCGAGTACGTCGGCGGCCTCATCGACTTTCTCAACGCCCAGGCAAACGGGTCCGAAGTCGAGCCGATCAGCTCAGCGGACGCCGCGGCCACGATCGCGGCCGGACAGTCCCTGCTCGACGCCAAGGGCATCACGCTTCTCGACCCGTCGACCGCCACCGACACCAACGCGTTCTTCGTGTCCAAGGAGTACGCCGCGGCCAACGGCCTCGCCAACCTCTCCGACCTGGCTGGCAAGGACGTCGTCCTCGCCGCTGCGCCCGACTGCAAGGGTCGAAGCGACTGCGAGGGCGGCCTGAAGGACACCTACGGCATCAACATCACCAAGCTGCTGCCGCTCGGGTTCGCGTCCGAGCAGACCTACCAGTCGGTGCTCGACGGTGAGTCGCAGCTGGGCGAGACCCAGACCACCGACGGCACGGTCGACGCCCAGGGCGCGGTGTTGCTGGCGGACGACAAGGGCATCCAGCCGGCCGGCAACCTCGTCCCGGCGGTCTCGACGGAATTCCTCGCCGCCCACCCGGACGTCGCTGACACGCTCAACGCACTGATGGCCGCGCTCACGACCGAGAAGCTCGCCGAGCTCAACGCCAAGGTCTCGGTCGACCGTGCCAAGCCCGAGGACGTCGCCCACGCCTTCCTCGTCGAAGCCGGACTCGTCTGACTCTCAGGACCGGATCTCCCAGTCCCGCAGCCCCAGGGCGGCCGGATCGATCGTGCTCTCGTCGATGACGGGTACGACGATCCGGCCGTTCCGGCGTTCGACCTCGTTCGTCGCGGCGTACTCCATGACGGCGACGGCGTCTGCGCGTCGGTCCTGCTCGACCAGCCACCCGGTCAGCCGATGGACGGGCGGCAGGCCGGAGTTGGTCAACGAGTGCTCGCCCCAGAACTCCAGCACCATCTGGCGCAGCAGCTCCCACCACTCGTCGTCGGCGCCCGGAAGCTCGGTGAAGTAGCGCCACAGGTCTCCGGGCAGCACCAGCTCGAGGAACTCCTGGCGGATCGCGACGTCGGGATCCACGATCGCCCAGGTCATCCGCTTGGTGATCAGCCGGTCCTCGAGGTCCTGCAGCGAGCTGCGCTGCTGGGTGATGGACGACCCGTCGGTGCGGATCCGCCAGTGGTAGACGATGTCGGGCAAGACCTCGAACATGCGCGCCTCCAGGAAGGCCCGCGTCACGGTCGGCTGGTCCTCGTATCGGATGCCCTCGGGCCAGGCGAGCCCGGCCCGCTCCCAGAACGCGCTCCGGAACAGCTTGTTCCACGCGAAGACGTCGCCGAGGATCTCGGGGAGGTCCTCGATCACGAGTTGATGGCCCTGGCCGGCGTGCAGGCGCCGCATCCAGGGTGGCTCATGCAGGCCGTCGGCCTCCCAGCGCACGATGCTGCCCGTGGCGAACTCCGAGTCGGGGTGTTGCTCCAGGCGGCGCGCCATGGTCGCGTAGGCCTTCGGCGGGATCACGTCGTCGGAGTCGCAGAAGGCCAGGAGCTCGCCGGTGACGTGCCGGAGCCCTTCGTTGCGGGCGGCCCCGAGCCCGTGGTTCCCGGTGTGTACGACGTGCACGCGCGGATCGCGGGCGGCGTACTCATCGGCGATCCGCCCCGAGGAGTCGGTCGAGCCGTCGTCGACCACGATGACCTCGAGCTCACGCCAGGACTGGCCCAGGATGCTGTCGAGGCACTCCGCGAGATACCGCTCCACGTTGTAGACAGGGACCACCACGCTGATCAGCTGCCGGCGCCGGCGCAGGATGCCCATGGCCGCAACATACCGGCGGTCTAAGGTGTCGCCGTGACGAACGCTCGCAAGGTCCTCTTCATCGCCGGCGCCGGCCGCAGCGGCACCTCGACCCTGGCCGGGATCATGTCCCGGCTGGGTCTGCACGTGCCCCAGCCGGAGGTGGCCGCCGACGAGACCAACCCCAAGGGCTTCGGCGAGCCGCAGTGGGCTGTCGACTTCCACAACCGGGTCCTCAACGAAATCATGGTCCAGGTCTCCGACAGCCGCCCCGAGGCCTGGTCGATCGCGGCGGCCAAGGGTGCCGAGGAGGGGACCCTGAGCGAGGTCACCGCCTGGCTGGCGCCGCACTTCGGCGAGTGCGCCGAACTGGTCGTGAAGGACCCGAGGTTGTCGTGGTTCCTGCCGCTGTGGCACGACGCCGCCGAGCGCTGCGACTCCACGGCGGTCGTCGCCACGATGCTGCGGCCGCCGCCCGAGGTCGTGGGCAGCAAGCAGAAGTACTACGAGAACAAGCTCGGCTCCGCCCACCTGACCGCCTCGTGGCTCAACATGCTGCTGCACACCGAGCTGGCCACGCGCGACACCCCGCGCTCCTTCGTCCGGTACGCCGACCTGCTCGACGACCACCGCGCCACCACGGCCGCCGTGGGCGAGCGCCTCGGGCTGACCCGGGTGACCGGCGCGACAGCTGCGGACTGGTCCCGGCTCGACGGCTTCATCGACCCCTCCCTGCGTCGGGTGGGGCTGTCCTGGGCCGACCTGGAGCTGCCGACCCGGCTCGAGGAGCTGACGCGCTCCGGCTGGGAGGCTCTGAACACCCTCGCCGACGGCGAGACGCCCGAGGCGCTGGCCACCCTCGACCAGGTGCGGGCGTCGTACACCGACCTCTATGCCGAGTCCGAGGCGATCTCGAAGTCCTCGGCTGTCGCCGAGCGGGTTGCCGGCCGCCGCGAGGTCCGAGCCGCCCGCCCGACCCCGGCACCGGCCCCTCCGAGCCGCCTGGACTTCGTCCCGCACCGCTGGCGAGCGGCGATCCCGCCCTCGGTCCGCCGGGGCCTGCGCAAGGTCCTGCCCCGCCGTTGACCGCCCCCATGTAACGCGGAGTTAGGTACGCCTCGACCGGGGCAGGACTCGCCGGAAGCGTGGCTAACTCCGCGTTACATGACTCATCGACGGCCAGAAGTCGTGAACAGCAAGCGGCTCGGCTGATCTGTCCACAGGCACGACCAAAGGCGAAACAGCGCCCGAAGCCGGCGGCCAGTCTCGGCAGCATGCACCCTCGAATCCTCGCCACCATGGCTCGTCAATGGGGCCTCATCACCACCGACCAGGCACGTGAAGTCGGGCTGACCGATCGACAGATCGACGGCCTCCTCGCATCCGGATCCTGGCTGGCCGTACGACGAGGTGTGTACGCCCAGCGCGCCACCTGGGACTCGTGGGACGAGTTCACCGGACGACCCTTGGCGCGTGCCCACGCCGCGCACCTCGCCATGTGGGCGGACCATGTCATGAGCCACGACTCGGCGGCGCTCGAGCTCGGGATGGCGATCCTGGCGGCCACGCCGGAGATGGTTCACATCACCCGACCCAACGCGCGCGGCGGCCGCTCGGAGTACGGCGTGAAGCACCATGTCGCCCGCTACCTGCCCGAGCAGGTCCTCGAGCTCGACGGGATCAAGGTGCTCGACCACGCGAGGACTGCGGTCGACATCGGCCGCGAACACGGATTCACCCACGGCATCGTCGCCTGTGACTCAGCAATGCGGATGGGTGTCCCGCGCGAAGAGCTGCGTGACGTCGTCCAACAGATGCGATGTTGGCCCGGCATCGTGCCTGCCCGACATGCCGTCGAGTTCGCCGACCCGCGTGCGGAATCGGTCGGCGAGTCGCTCGCCCGCATCCTGGTGACCGAGCTCGGACTCGGTGAGGTCGAGCCGCAGTTCGGCCTCGTCATCGACGGGCAAGACGTGCGCTGCGACCTGCGCGTGGGCCGGCACATCTTTGAGTTCGACGGGCGAGCCAAGTACCGACCGGCGGAGGAGGGCGGGCTCGCCATCAAGTCGCCCGATGACGTGGTCTGGGATGAGAAGCAACGACAGACCAAGGTCTGTGGGGTCGGGCTCGGCATGTCGAGGCTCGTCTGGGCCGATTTCTGGGGGCTCCGACGAGACCAGGCCAAGGCCCGGCTCCACCGTGAGTACGCCGTGACGAAGGCCCGCTTCGGCGAGTCGCTGGCGGGCCTGGAGTCATATCTGGTCGGTGCTCCGGAGGCCGCGTGACGGCGACTGAACTCATGTAACGCGGAGTTACCCACCCTTCGAGCGGGTCAGAACCCGCGCGAGGCGTGGCTAACTCCGCGTTACATGACCCCGACCGCGTCATGACCCGGCGTCAGCCACGTCACATCCATGTCGGGTTCCCCGGAGGGAGGGGAACCCGTAACGTTTGAGACGTCATCCAACTGGGACACACCGTCCGGTACCCACACCGGCCTCCTGCGCAAACAGGGGGTGGTCGGAGGGACTGGAACGAAAGGTTTCGGCACACATGAGTCACCCCCTTCGGGTGGGCGTCATCGGCGCTGGTCGCGTCGGTGCCGTTCTCGCCCACGCGCTCCGCTCCGCGGGCCACGACATCGTGGCGGCCGCCGGTGAGTCGGACGCCTCCCGCTCCCGCGCCGCTGATCTGCTGCCCGGCGTGCCGCTGCACAAGCCCAGCACCGTCGCGCGCGAAGCCGACCTGCTGCTGCTGACCGTCCCCGACGACATGTTGGCCAACGTGGTCGCGATGCTCGCCGCCAGCGGTGCCATCCACGAGGGCCAGATCGTCGCGCACACCTCCGGGCGTCACGGACTCGCGGTCCTCGAGCCCGCCCGAGAGGTCGGCGCGCGAGCCATCGCGCTGCACCCGGCCATGACCTTCACCGGTACGACGGTCGACGTCGCGCGGCTCCACGACTGCGTGTTCGGCCTGACCGCCGAGAACACCGAGCGTGAGCTCGCCGAGCAGCTCGTCGCCGACCTCGGTGGCCGCCCGATGTGGGTGCCCGAGGACAAGCGCACGCTCTACCACGCTGGTCTCGCCCACGGCGCGAACCATTTGGTCACCCTCGTCTCCGAGGCCATCGAGATCCTCTCCGCAGCCGGCGCCGACGACCCGGCGGGCACCCTGCGCCCGCTGCTGACCGCCGCGCTCGACAACGCTCTCAACCACGGCGACGCCGCGCTGACCGGCCCGATCGTCCGCGGCGACGTGAACACCGTCCAGGCCCACCTGGCCAACCTGGCCACTGACGCCCCGCAGACGCTCCCGTCGTACCTCGCGCTGGCTCGCGCCACCCTCGACCGCGCCGTCACCGACGGCCGGCTGCTGCCGATCCGGGCCCGCAAGATCGCCCAGCTGCTCAACTCCGCCGAACTCGACCACGTCCTGCGATGAGCGCCCCCGTCCTCGCGTCCACACGCGCGGAGCTCGCCGCCCTGCTCGCGCCCGCCCGCGCGGCGGGGGAGCGGGTCGCGTTCGTCCCGACGATGGGCGCGCTGCACGAGGGTCACGCGAGCCTGATGGCTGCCGCCCGCGAGCGTACGACGGGTCCCGTGGTGGTCAGCATCTTCGTGAACCCGACCCAGTTCGGGCCGGGCGAGGACCTCGACCGCTACCCGCGCACCCTGCCCGAAGACCTGGTGATGTGCGAGAAGGAGGGCGTCGACATCGTCTTCGCCCCGCCGGTCGACGAGGTCTACCCGTTCGGGCCGAGCGCCGGCGTCACGGTCGACCCGGGTCCGCTTGCGACGACCCTCGAGGGCGCGGTCCGGCCCACCCACTTCCGCGGCGTGCTGACCGTCGTGGCCAAGCTGTTCGGCCTGGTCCGGCCCGATCTGGCGGTGTTCGGGCAGAAGGACTACCAGCAGCTCACGCTGATCCGTCGGATGGTTGCCGACCTGTGCCTCGACGTCGAGATCGTCGGCGCCGAGACGATCCGCGAGGCCGACGGACTGGCGCTGAGCAGCCGCAACCGCTACCTCGACCCCGAGCAGCGCCACGCGGCCGCCGTACTCAACCGGGCGCTGCGCGCCGCCCAGGCAGACGGTGCCCGCGGTGACGAGGCAGCTCTGGCGTCGGCGCGTGCGGAGCTGCGCACGACGCCCGGCGTCGACCTCGACTACCTCGTGATCACCGCCCCCGACCTGGGCCCGCGACCGAGTTCGGGCGAGGCTCGCATCCTGATCGCTGCCCGCGTCGGCAGCACCCGGCTCATCGACAACCTGCCCATCCATCTCGGCGAAGGAGTCAGCTGATGTTGCGCACCATGATGAAGAGCAAGATCCACCGGGCCACCGTGACCCAGGCAGATCTGCACTACGTCGGATCGGTGACGGTCGACGAGGACCTCCTGGACGCGGCTGACCTGCTGGCCGGCGAGCTGGTCCACATCGTCGATGTCACCAACGGCGCCCGGCTCGAGACCTACACGATCGCGGGCGAGCGCGGCTCGGGCATCCTCGGCATCAACGGTGCTGCGGCCCGGCTGGTGCACCCGGGTGACGTGGTCATCCTGATCGCCTACGGGCAGATGGAGACGGCCGAGGCGAAGGACTTCAAGCCGCACGTGGTCTTCGTCGACGCCGACAACAAGATCATGGCCACCGGCTTCGACCCCGCCGAGGCGATGGAGGGTTCCGGGCTGGTGCGTGGCGACCTGATCCACGGCCGCTAGCCTGCCCCAATGATCCCTTCCCGGCTCACTGCGCCGGCACCCGGATGGACGACGTCCGCCGACGTCGTCGTCATCGGCTCCGGCATCGCCGGGCTGACCGCCGCCCTCCGGCTGCGCGGACAGGTCGACAAGGTCCTGGTCGTGACCAAGACCGTGCTGAACGCCGGGTCCACGCAATGGGCCCAGGGCGGCATCGCCGCCGCTCTCGGGCCCGGTGACACCCCCGACCAGCACGAGACCGACACGCTGGTCGCCGGGGCGGGCGCGTGCGACCTCGAAGCGGTGCGCGTGCTGGTCAACGAGGGCCCCGACGCCGTCCATGAGTTGATCGCCTGGGGTGCAGTCTTCGACCAGCACGACGGCGAGCTCTCGCTCACCCGGGAGGGCGGCCACCACCGTGACCGGATCGCGCACGCCGGAGGCGACGCGACCGGAGCCGAGATCCAGCGGGCCCTGATCGCGGCCGTCGAGGCCGCCCCCGAGATCGAGGTCATCCAGCACGCCCTGGCCGTCGACCTCCTGCTCGCCGCCGACGGCGGGGTGGCCGGCGTGACCCTGCACGTACTCGGCGAGGGCCAGCCGGGGGGTGTCGGGGCGGTGCGCTGCCGGGCCGTCGTACTCGCCAGTGGCGGGCTCGGCCAGGTGTTCAGCCAGACCACGAACCCGTCGGTCTCCACCGGCGACGGCATGGCCCTGGCTCTGCGCGCCGGAGCCGTCCTGAGGGACCTGGAGTTCGTGCAGTTCCACCCGACCGTGATGTACCTCGGCCCCGACTCCAAGGGTCAGCAACCGCTGATCTCCGAGGCGGTCCGCGGCGAGGGCGCCTTCCTGGTCGACTGGGAGGGCAACCGGTTCATGCAGGGCGTGCACGAGCTCGCCGACCTGGCTCCGCGCGACGTGGTGGCCAAGGCGATCACCCGCCGGATGAACGAGACGGGCAAGCCGCACATGTGGCTCGACGCCAGGTTCCTCGGCGAAGAGTTCTGGAAGAGGCGGTTCCCGACGATCCTGGCGACCTGCCGCAGCCACGGCGTCGACCCGGTCACCGAGCTGATCCCCGTCGCGCCCGCCCAGCACTACGCCAGTGGTGGCGTGGCCACCGACCTGTGGGGGCGCTCCAACGTTCCGGGCCTCTACGCCACCGGCGAGGTGGCCTGCTCTGGCGTGCACGGCGCCAATCGACTGGCGTCCAACTCGCTGCTGGAAGGGCTGGTGTTCAGCCGACGGATCGCGGATGTCGTCCCCGGCGAGCTCCGGCCGTGGACCGACCCCGTCGTCGACCAGCGAGCCCCGGGCCTGGTGGCCGGCACCGCGCTGCGCAAGGTCCAGAAGCAGATGACCAAGCGGGTGGGAGTGCTCCGCGTCGCCGAGGGGCTCTCGCACGCCACCATCAAGCTCCGCGGCCTGCAGACCCGGGTCGCCACCGACGTCGGGCCGGAGGAGTGGGAGGCCACCAACCTGCTCACCATCAGCACCGCGCTGACGGCGGCCGCGACGCTCCGCGAGGAGACCCGCGGGTCGCACTGGCGCGAGGACTTCCCGGTCCGCGATGACGCTCGCTGGGCGGGCCACTTCGATGTGAGGCTGGTCGACGGACAGGTTGACGTGGACTTCCAGCCGTCGCCAGCCACCGACGGAGTCACCGAAGGAGTCAGTGCATGACCCGCTTCGCCGCGGCTCCGGTCGACCTGATCGCCGAGCTCGAAGCCGCCGGGCTCGATCCCGACGAGCTGTGGCAGCAGATCGCCAGCTCCCTCGAGGAGGACCTGCCCGGCGGCAGCGCCGACGTCACCTCGACCTCGACGATCCCGGCTTCGGCCCGCGGGGTGGCTGACTTCGGCGCCCGCGAACCCGGCGTCGTTGCCGGGCTCTCGGTCGCGGCGCTGGTCTTCCACGCGGTCCTCGGCAGCGACGTCCAGATCAGCGACCGGGTCCCCGACGGCACCCGCGTGGACGCCGGCGACCTCGTGATGAAGGTGGCCGGCCCGACCCGCGGGCTGCTGGTCGCCGAACGCACCGCCCTGAACTTCGCAAGCCACCTCTCCGGCGTCGCGACCGCCACCTCGCACTGGGTCCGGGCGCTCGAGGGCACCCGCGCCCGGGTGCTCGACACCCGCAAGACGCTGCCGACGTTCCGTGCCTTGCAGAAGTACGCCGTGCGCTGCGGCGGCGGCGTCAACCACCGATTCAGCCTCTCCGACATGGCCATGGTCAAGGACAACCACGTCATCGCCGCCGGCGGCGTCGTGCCAGCGCTGGAGGCGGTGCGTGCGGCGTACCCCGGTGTGCCCGTCGAGGTCGAGGTGACCGATCTCCAGCAGCTGCGCGACCTGCTCGACGCCGGCTGCGAGCGGATCCTGCTGGACAACATGTCCAGCGAGATGATGGCCGAGGCGGTCCGGATCGCCGACGGACGTGCCGTTCTGGAGGCCTCCGGAGGCCTGACCCTCGAGCGGGCCCGCGAGGTCGCGCTGACCGGCGTCGACTTCATCTCGGTCGGCGCGCTGACCCATTCGGTCAAGGTCTTCGACCTCGGCATGGACCTCCGGGGGCTTTAACATGCCCCTGCTCTGCGCCGACATCAGCAACGGTCACACCCAGCTCGGCCTGGTCGAGGACGGCGTCGTGCTCGCCGACTGGCGGGTGTCGACCGACGAGCGCAGGACCGCCGACGAGTGGGCACCGCTGGTCCGCGGGCTGCTCGGTGAGGCCACCGTCGACGGAGTCGCCGTCTGCGCCACCGTGCCCGCGGTGCTGCACCAGTGGCGGGAGATGCTCGCCCGCCATTTCGGGGACGTGAAGTCGGTCATTGTCGAACCCGGCATTCGCACCGGCGTCCCGGTGTTGATGGACAATCCGCGTGAGGTCGGCGCCGACCGGATCATGAATGCGCTCGGCGCTTCGTCGTTGTACGACGGTCCGTCGATCGTCGTCGACTTCGGAACCGCCACCACATTCGACGTGGTGAGCGCGCTGGGCCAATACATCGGTGGCGCCATTTCTCCCGGAATCGAAATCTCCGCGGAGGCGCTGAGTCGGCGTGGTGCCCAGCTGCGCAATGTCGAATTGCTCAGGCCGCGCACCGTCATTGCCAAGAACACCGTCGAAGCCGTGCAGTCCGGCATGTTGTTCGGCTTCGCGAGCCTGGTGGAGGGCATCGTCGCGCGGATGATCGCCGAGCTCCAGACCGATCCCGGCGCCGTCAACGTCATCGCGACGGGTCACCTGGCCCCCGTGGTGCTCGAGGAATGCACGTGTTTCACGGCGCATTCTCCGTGGTTGACATTGTTGGGCCTCGAACTCGTGTATCGCCGCAACGCCTGAATCGCGGCTTCGCCGCGACTATTCCACGATGGATTATGTGCGTGTCGCTCGCTAGAGTGTCCCCACCATTCCTCTGAATTCATTGGGCGGATACACATGGCACAAAAGGTCAACATCGTTCTCGTTGATGACATCGACGGTTCCGAGGCCGCCGAAACGGTTTCCTTCGCGCTCGACGGCTCGTCCTACGAAATTGATCTCAGCACTGCCAATGCAGCCGGCCTGCGCGAGGCCCTGGCGTCGTACGTCGGTCACGCCCGCAAGGTCGGTGGCCGTCGAACCGCCGGTCGCCGCGCTGCGGCCGCCACCGGGGTGGCTGCCAAGGACGTGCGCGCCTGGGCCCGGGGCAACGGTTTCGACCTCCCCGACCGTGGCCGGATCCCCGCCGACGTGCAGGCCGCGTACGCCGCGGCTCACTGAGCTGGCTCCTGCCTCAGAACTCCGACCACGGTAGGACGCGCGCGGGCCGGGCCGTCGGGCAGACTTCACTGCCCCACGCCGAAACGGAGACCCCTCGATGTCCTGGACTGCTGCCCAGATCCCGTCCCTGTCCGGAACCACCGCAGTGGTCACCGGCGCCAACAGCGGACTGGGGCTGGAGACCACGCGCGAGCTGGCCCGGCACGGGGCGACCGTCGTGCTGGCCTGTCGCAACCAGGACAAGGGCCGCCGGGCGATCGACGAGATCCGGGCCGAGGTGCCGGCTGCCGAGCTTGAGCTGGGTCGCCTCGACCTCTCCGACCTGGCCAGCGTCAAGGGCTTCGCCGGGTGGCTCGAAGGTCGCCGGGTCGACGTACTCGTCAACAACGCCGGCCTGATGGCGGTGCCCTACGCCCGCACCGCCGACGGTTTCGAGATCCAGATGGGCACCAACCACCTCGGCCACTTCGCCCTGACCGCGCAGCTGTTGCCGAACCTGCTGGCGGCACCGAGCCCGCGCGTGGTGACCCTGAGTTCGCTGATGGGCTACTACGGCAGCCTGAAGACCCTCGACCGCGGCCGCTACAGCGACGTCGGCATGAAGCGCTGGAAGTCCTACTGCGACTCCAAGCTCGCCAACGTCGCCTTCGCGCTCGAGCTCGACCAGCGCAGCCGGGCCGCCGGCGCGAGCCTCGTCTCGGTCGCCGCACACCCCGGGTACGCCGAGACCGAGCTGCAGACCAAGGACCGCGGCAAGGTCGAGGACGTCGTCATGACGCTGGTCAACAAGGCAGTCGCCCAGTCACCGCAGATGGGCGCGCTGCCCAGCCTGTACGCCGCGACCGCTGCGGAGGTCCAGGGTGGGCAGTTCTTCGGCCCCGACGGGCTCGGCGGCACCCGCGGCCATCCGCGTCCGGTCACCCCGCCCAAGACCGCGCGCAGCGCGAAGGCCCGGTCCTGGCTGTGGGAGGCCTCCGTCGAGGCCACCGGTGTGGCACCCGCGTTCTGAGCCTGTTCGCTGACAGCGGATCCTCGATGTGCCCATTTCGGGAACGACTAGGCTGTCCCTGGGGTTGGTCATCATGTCCCGCCGGGTAGGCAAAGCCCGTCGGCCCCACGGTTTGAGGAGTGATGTCTGATGTTCGAGCGGTTTACTGACCGAGCCCGACGGGTGGTCGTGCTGGCGCAGGAAGAAGCGCGCATGCTCTCCCACAACTACATCGGCACCGAGCACATCCTGCTCGGGCTGATCCACGAGGGCGAGGGCGTTGCCGCCAAGGCGCTGGAGTCCCTCGACATCTCGCTCGAGGCGGTGCGCGCCCAGGTCGAGGAGATCATCGGACAGGGCCAGCAGGCGCCGTCCGGGCACATCCCCTTCACGCCGCGAGCCAAGAAGGTCCTCGAGCTGAGCCTGCGCGAGGCGCTGCAGCTCGGCCACTCCTACATCGGCACCGAGCACATCCTGCTCGGCCTGATCCGCGAGGGCGAGGGTGTTGCCGCCCAGGTGCTGCAGAAGCTCGGCGCCGACCTCAACCGGGTCCGCCAGCAGGTCATCCAGCTGCTCTCCGGCTTCCAGGGCAAGGAGAGCTCGGCCCAGGGTGGCGGTCCCGCCGCTGCGGGCGCCGAGGCGCCGTCCTCGTCGCTGGTGCTCGACCAGTTCGGCCAGAACCTCACCCAGGCGGCTCGCGAGGGCAAGCTGGACCCGGTCATCGGACGTGAGAAAGAGATCGAGAGGGTCATGCAGATCCTCTCGCGCCGCACGAAGAACAACCCCGTGCTGATCGGGGAGCCCGGCGTCGGCAAGACCACGATCGTCGCGGGCCTGGCCCAGGACATCGTCCGCGGCACGGTGCCCGAGACGCTCAAGGACAAGCAGATCTACACCCTCGACCTGGGGGCGTTGGTCGCCGGATCCCGCTACCGCGGTGACTTCGAGGAGCGCCTGAAGAAGGTGCTCAAGGAGATCCGCACCCGCGGCGACATCATCCTGTTCATCGACGAGATCCACACGCTGGTCGGTGCCGGTGCGGCCGAGGGCGCCATCGACGCGGCCTCGATCCTCAAGCCCATGCTGGCCCGTGGTGAGCTCCAGACGATCGGCGCAACCACCCTCGACGAATACCGCAAGTACCTCGAGAAGGACGCTGCGCTCGAGCGGCGCTTCCAGCCGATCCAGGTCGCCGAACCGTCGATCGCGCACACCATCGAGATGCTCAAGGGCCTGCGCGACCGCTACGAGGCGCACCACCGGGTGACCATCACCGACGAGGCGCTGGTCAGCGCCGCGACGCTGGCCGACCGCTACATCTCCGACCGGTTCCTGCCCGACAAGGCCATCGACCTGATCGACGAGGCCGGCTCGCGCCTGCGGATCCGCCGGATGACCGCGCCGCCGGACCTGCGCGAGTTCGACGAGAAGATCGGCGACGTCCGCCAGCGCAAGGAAGCCGCCATCGACGGCCAGGACTTCGAGGCCGCCGCGCGCCTTCGCGACGAGGAGAAGCAGCTGATCCTCAAGCGCTCCGAGCGCGAGAAGCAGTGGCGTGCCGGTGACATGGACGTCGTGGCCGAGGTCGACGAGGAGCTCATCGCCGAGGTCCTCGCCGTCGCGACCGGCATTCCGATCGTCAAGCTCTCCGAGGAGGAGTCGACCCGACTGCTCAAGATGGAGGACGAGCTGCACAAGCGCGTCATCGGCCAGGAAGAGGCCGTCAAGGCGCTCAGCCGGGCGATCCGTCGTACTCGTGCGGGCCTGAAGGACCCCAAGCGTCCCGGTGGGTCGTTCATCTTCGCCGGCCCGTCCGGTGTCGGAAAGACCTGGCTGTCCAAGACGCTCGCGGAGTTCCTGTTCGGCGACGAGGACGCCCTGATCCAGCTCGACATGAGCGAGTTCAGCGAGAAGCACACGGTCTCGCGGCTGTTCGGCTCGCCTCCTGGCTATGTCGGCTACGAAGAGGGTGGCCAGCTCACCGAGAAGGTGCGCCGCAAGCCGTTCTCCGTGGTGCTCTTCGACGAGGTCGAGAAGGCCCACCCCGACATCTTCAACAGCCTCTTGCAGATCCTCGAGGAAGGTCGCCTGACCGACTCGCAGGGCCGGGTGGTCGACTTCAAGAACACCGTCATCATCATGACCACCAACCTGGGCACCCGCGACATCTCCAAGAGCGTGAGCCTCGGGTTCAACCAGAGCGGTGACGTCGCCGGATCCTACGAGCGGATGAAGAACAAGGTCTCCGACGAGCTCAAGCAGCACTTCCGGCCCGAGTTCCTCAACCGTGTCGACGAGATCATCGTCTTCCCGCCGCTCACCCAGGACCAGATCATCGCGATGGTCGACAACATGATCGCCGGCGTGGAGCTGCGCCTGAAGGACCGCGACATGTCGCTCGAGCTGACCACGGCCGCCAAGGACCTGCTCGCCAAGCGGGGGTTCGACCCCGTGCTCGGAGCACGTCCGCTGCGTCGCACCATCCAGCGCGAGATCGAGGACGTGCTCGCCGAGAAGATGCTGTTCGGCGAGGTCGGCCCCGGCCAGATCGTGCTGGTCGACGCGGTGGGCGAAGGCCCGACCGGGACGTTCACGTTCAAGGGCCAGAAGGTCTCCGGCGTTCCGGATCTGCCGCCCCTGGAGACGGCCGACGTGGCGCCTGACTCACCCGAGGCGCTGCCCGTCGAGGACGGTCCGTCCGAGACCGCCTGATCCACCACGCAAAGCGACCCGGCTCGAGTCATCGAGCCGGGTCGTTGCGTTGCTGGTCACTCTCAGGCGGCGTGCGCGCCGCCGCCGAGGTTGAGGATGACCACGCCGGTGATGATCAGCAGCAGCGCCGAGACCTTGATCAGGTCCATCCGCTCGTGGAGGAACAGCGCGCCGATCAGGGCGATGCCGGCGGTGCCGAGCCCGGACCACACGGCGTACGTCGTGGAGACCGGGATGTGCCGGATCACCAGCGTGAGCAGCCAGATCGACAGCGCGTAGCCGCTCACCACCAGGACGGTCCACACCGGGTCGCGGAAGCCGTTGGTCCGCCCGAGCGCCGCCGTGGAGGCGACCTCGAGGCCGATGGCGGACATCAGCAGGGCCCAGGCCGTGATCATGGAACGAACACCTTCTCTGTCGGAGTAACTCACTCTATGTAGCGAGTGCTACATGACTGTAGCACTCGCTACACTCGGACTTCAAGCCGAAGGAGATCGATGCCCCGGGACACCACACGCCGCGAGCAGCTGCTCGAGCAGGCGACCGACTACGTGCTCGAGCACGGCCTGATCGGGCTCAGCCTGCGGCCGCTGGCGGCCGAGATAGGCACCAGCGACCGGATGCTCCTCTATCACTTCGCCGACAAGGACGATCTGGTCGCCTCGGTGCTGACCGCGTGCACGGACCGCTCGGTGGCCGAGCTGCGCCGGCTGCCGCCTGCTCCCGACGTACGACGGGCCGTGGTCGCGCTCTGGGCGGCGATGACCTCCGACCAGCTGGACCGTTGCCAGCGCGTGTACGTCGAGGCCGCGGCGCTGGGGCTGTTCGGCCGCGAGCCCTACGTGAGCGCCGTCCGTGGGGCCAACCAGCACTGGATGGCGGCGCTGACCGACCTGCTGGTGGCTGCCGGCGCCACGCCTGCGCGCGCCCGCCGTGCGGTCACGCTGATGGACGCGGCCTTCATGGGGTTGCAGCTCGACCTGCCGCTCGATGGCGCCACCCCCGAGCACCGCCGGGCCGTGCGGGACCTGGCCGATGCGGTGTCGGTGATCACCGCTCAGGGCAGCGCGTAGGTCGTCTCCGACGTCTGCGCGACCAGCCCGTCGTCCAGCAGCGACTGGAGGCACCGGTCGCGTTGCTCGACGGCCGTCCAGGCCGCGTCGAGCCTGCTGCGGTGCACCGGCCCTGCGCTGTCCCGCAGCACGGCGAGCAGCCGGCCCCGGCACTGCCGATCGGTCCCGGCCCAGGCCTGCGCCTTGCGGGGCGGGCCGTCGTACGCCGGATGCCCGGCCGCGCGCCAGGCGCACAGGTCGCGGACCGGGCACCCATCGCAGGCCGGCCTGGCGGCCGTGCACACCAGCGCCCCGAGCTCCATGACCGCCACCGCCCAGGTCGCGGCCTCCTCGTCCGGGACCAGCCCGACCGCCAGCTCGCGCTCGGCCTTCGAGACCGAGCTTGACGGGAACTCCACGCCGGAGACAGCCCGGCCGAGCACCCGACGCACATTGGTGTCGAGCACCGCGTGCGCCTGCCCGAACGCGAACGACGCGATCGCGGACGCGGTGTAGTCGCCGACCCCCGGCAGCTGGAGGAGCTCGGCGTACGACGACGGCACGTCGCCGCCGTGCCGCTCGACGATGGCGGTCGCCGCACCATGCAGGCGCAGGGCACGACGCGGGTAGCCGAGCCGCCCCCAGGCCCGGACCGCGTCGCCCGCGGGCGCGGCCGCGAGGGCTGCGGGCGTGGGCCATGCCTCGAGCCACGATCCGTGCACCGGCAGCACCCGCGCGACGGGCGTCTGCTGGAGCATGAACTCCGAGACCAGCACCGACCACGGGGTCGCCTCGGGTCGCCGCCAGGGCAGGTCGCGCTGGTGGTCGGCGTACCACTCGAGGATCGGCTGGTGCAGGTCGCTCATCGCAGTGATCGTAGGCCGTGCCCCAGCGCAAGGGTCGGCATCCAGGTCCGGGTCTCCCGGTGTGGCAGCACGATCGGATCGCTTGTGCTGGTTAGCGTTCTGGCATGAGTGCCGTGACGCGTCCACGGGGGCCGCTGCCGTCCCGCGTGTACTGGACCCGGCGACTGCTCGTCATCGGAGTCGCCCTGGCTCTGGTGTTCGGCATCGGGCACCTGCTCGGAGGCGGCAGCGACGGTCGTTCCGAGGGCGACGCGGCGGCACTGACGGGCACCGACACCCAGCCCGGCCACGGCTCCACGCATCATCCGTCCAGCGGCGCCACGACCCGGCACACGACGACGTCCAAGCCGAAGCCCACCAAGACCCTGGCCCCGCTCGCCGAACCCGACGGCCCCTGCGACCCGGCCGAGGTGCTGGTCACCCCACACATCAGCGGCGCCAAGGCCGGCGGCGAGGTCGTGCTCACCCTCGAGCTCACCTCGACCGACTCGGCGGCCTGCACCTGGCGGGCCTCCGCCAGCACGCTCGCCCTCAAGCTCACCTCCGGCAGCGACTTCATCTGGTCCAGCCAGCAGTGCCCCACGTCGATCACCGCGCAGGACCTGATCCTGCGCAAGCCGGTGGCCGGCGACAGCAGGGTCGTGCCGGCGAAGGTCGGGGTGCACTGGTCGGGCCGTCGCAGCGACGTCGACTGCAGCCGTACGACGGACTGGGCGCGACCCGGCTACTACCACGCGATCGCTGCCGCCCTCGGCGGGACCTCGACCGACGAGCAGTTCGAGCTGGGCTACCCGAGCCGACCGACGGTCACGGTCACGATGACGCGGAAGCCGCAACCGACCGACGAGCCGACCACGCGTGCCTCCGGCCATCCCACCGGCGCATCGGAGCCCAGCAACCCGGACTGACGCCCAGGTCAGCTCCAGCGGCCGTAGACGTGCACCCAGAGTCGCTTGGTCGAGGTGAGGTTCCACAGCTGGCGGGCGTCCTCGGTCCAGAAGTTCACGCAGCCGTGACTGTGTCCGACGTACGGGTCCATCATGAACCGCGACCCGTGCAGGGCCTCGCCTCCCGAGAAGAACTGGGAGTACGGCATCGGGGCATCGTCGAAGGCAGCGCTCACATGGTCGATGTCGCGGAAATGGACCTGGAAGGTCCCGGTGCGAGTCGGCGTGTCGGACTCACCGCCGCGCACCAGCCAGGAGTTGAGCAGCTCGCCGTCGTGGTAGAGGCTCACCTGGTGCCACCAGCGGTCGTAGCAGGCGTGCCAGCCGGTGGTCCGACAGCCATGGGGTACGGCGGGCCTGCCGCGTACGCTCTGCCGGATCAGCGGCGGCCAGGTGAGGTGGTTGACGACGCCCGTCGGCATGAGGCCGTTGCGCTTCTGGAACTCCTTCACCGCGGCCTCGGTGCGCGGGCCGAAGCGACCGTCCGGCCTCGCGTCGAAGAGGCCGAGACGCTGGAGGCGAAGCTGCACTTCGTAGACGTGCTCGATGTTGTAGGGGTCGGCGTCGACGTCGCCCCGGCGGACCGGCTCGCGGCTGAACGGGTCGCGCAGCGTCCAGCTGTCGGAGGCGGCGCCCAGGGGGAGTGACCCGGCGCTCGCCGGCAACAGAACCGCCGAGGGCAACCCAGCCAGCGTCAGGACGGCAAGCAGCCCGCGGACGACCCGACCCACCCGCGCCATCGGTTCAGACGTAGCGCTCGAGGATGCTCGACTCGGCGAGCCGGGAGAGACCTTCGCGCACGCTGCGGGCCCGGAGCTCACCGACGCCCTCGACCGCCTGCAGGTCGTCGATGCCGGCCGAGAGCAGCTTCTGCAGGGTGCCGAAGTGCTCGACGAGCCGGTCCACGACGGCCACGGGCAGCCGCGGCACCTTCGCGAGCAGGCGGTAGCCGCGCGGGGCCACCGCGCCGTCGAGGTGCTCGCTGGTGCCGAGGCCCAGGGCGCGGGCCACCGAAGCCGGGTCGACCAGCTCGGTCGGCAGCAGCGCCTCGAGCTTGCCGAGCAGCTCCTCGGGGGTGCGGGCCCGGCGGCCGGCGGGCAGGTAGTCGCGGATGACCAGCTCGCGTTCGGCGTCGACGCCGGTGATCAGCTCTTCGAGCTGGAGGGAGAGCAGGCGGCCGTCGGTGCCGAGCTCGAGGACGTAGTCCTCGATCTCGCGGGCGATCCGGGTGACCATCTCGAGGCGCTGGGCGACGACCGCGACGTCGCGCACGGTGACGAGGTCCTCGATCTCGAGCGCTGACAGGGTGGAGGCCACCTCGTCGAGGCGCAGTTTGTAGCGCTCGAGAGTGGCCAGCGCCTGGTTGGCGCGCGAGAGGATCTGACCGGAGTCCTCCAGGACGTGCCGCGTCTCGCCCACGTAGGCGGCGATGATCTGCATCGACTGCGACACCGAGATCACCGGGAAGCCGGTCTGCTTGGCGACCCGGTCGGCGGTGCGGTGGCGGGTGCCGGTCTCGCCGGACGGGATCGTGTGGTCGGGCATCAGGTGGACGGCGGCCCGATGGATCTTGCTGATGTCGGCGTCGATGATGATCGCGCCGTCCATCTTGGCGAGCTCGCGCAGGCCGGTGGCCGTGAAGGGCACGTCGAGGGTGAACCCGCCGGTGGCGATCGACTCGACCGTGCGGTCCATGCCGAGCACGATCAGTGCGCCGGTGCGGCCGCGCAGGATGCGCTCGAGGCCGTCACGCAGCTGGGTCCCGGGCGCGATTTCGGCCAAGGTGGCGCGCAACCGCAGGGTGTCCTCGGTGCGCTCGATGTTGACCACGACTTCCCCGTCTCCCTCGGATGATCACGTGCACGGCCACTCTAGTGGCGCGCACGAGAAATCATTGCGCCACTGCGCGGGGCGCGGGGGCGTCACCCGCGGGGAACTCGAGGGCCGGCAGCAGGCGCAGCAGGCGCAAAGCGGAGGGCAGGTCGTGGCAGTCGAGCACGCGCAGGCCGTCGACGGTCCAGCTCTCGGGCCGGCGCGGTGTCGCGGTGCGCTCGCTGGGCACGACCGCCACAGAGAACCCCAGGCGCGCGGCCTCGGCGATCCGCTGAGGCAGGTCGCGCACCTTGCGCAGCTCGCCCGCCAACCCGATCTCGCCGATCGCCACGACGCCTCCCGGAGCGGCCCGGTTGGCGTGGGCGGAGGCGAGGGCGATGGCCAGCGCCAGATCGGAGGCCGGCTCGATCAGCCGGGCCCCGCCCACCGTCGAGGCGAACACGTCCTTGTTGTGCAGCTTGATGCCGCAGTGCTGCTGCAGCACGGCCGTCACCAGGGCCACGCGCGAGCCATCGAGCCCGGAGTTGGCACGACGCGGCCGGTCGTCGGCAGCCTGGGTGACCAGGGCCTGCACCTCGGCCAGCAACGGGCGCCGGCCCTCCATGGTGACCGCCACGCAGGTGCCCGGAACAGGAGCGGTGTGGTTCTCGATGAACAGACCGGTCGGGTCGGCCACCGCAGCGATCCCGTCGCTGCCGAGCTCGAAGCAGCCGACTTCGTCGACCGGACCGAAGCGGTTCTTCATGGCGCGCACCATCCGGAAGCGCGAGTTGCGGTCGCCCTCGAAGTGCAGCACCACGTCGACCAGGTGCTCGAGCACGCGGGGCCCCGCGATCGATCCGTCCTTGGTCACGTGGCCGACGATCACGGTGGTGATGTTGCGGGTCTTGGCAACCCTGATCAGGGCAGCCGCGACCTCCTTGACCTGGGTGACGCCGCCCGGCACCCCGTCGATGTCAGCGGCGCCGATGGTCTGGATGGAGTCGACGACCAGGACCTGTGGCCGGACCTGCTCGATGTGGCTCAGCACGGCGCCGAGATCGTTCTCGGCGGCGAGGTAGAGCTCGTCGTGGACGCCGTCGGTGCGGTCGGCCCGCAGCCGGACCTGTGCCGCGGACTCCTCGCCGGTGACATAGAGCGTGCGCCGCTTCGATCGGGCGGTCTGCGCGGCCACCTCGAGCAGCAACGTGCTCTTCCCGACGCCGGGCTCGCCAGCGAGCAGGATCGCGGCTCCGGGCACGAGCCCGCCCCCGAGCACCCGGTCGAGCTCGGCCACTCCGCTCGTGCGGAAGCTCGACTCGGCGACCGAGACCTGGCCGATCGGCACGGCCGCAGTGGTCACCGGACCTGCCGCTGCGCGCGTGGTCGGGGCTGCGGCTTCGGCCACCGACCCCCAGGCTTGGCACTCGCCGCACCGGCCCACCCACTTGCCGGTCTCCCACCCGCACTCACTGCAGCGGAAGGCTGGTCGGGGTCGAGCCCGGCTGGGTGAGGTGGCCATGTCCGGAAACCTAGGTCATCGAGCCGACAGGGGCCGGCGGCACACGCATACCCTAATCTTGGAACGATCCAGACAGGAGGGACGGATGTCTCGCGACGTACGCCGGGCCGCGATGCAGGCGACCCTTGCCGACGTCGCCGACCTGGCAGGCGTCTCCCGCCAGACCGTCTCCAACGCCATGAACAACCCGGCGCTGCTCAAGGCCGACACGCTCGAGCGCGTCCAGGCCGCGGTCGCGGAGCTGGGCTACTCGCCCAACCGGGCGGCCCGCAACCTGCGAACCCGCCAGTCCCAGCTGATCGGCATGCGGTTCGCGCCCGCCCAGGAGGGCACCGCCAACGCGGCCATGGACCGCTTCGTGCACTCCCTGGTCGAGCAGTGCCGTGAGGCCGGCTACCAGGTGCTCCTGTTCGCGGCCGACAGCACCGAGGACGGCGGCCCCGTCGCCGGCTACGACGACCTCTTGCGCTCCACCGCGGTGGACGCCTTCGTCGTGACCGACACCTACCTAGGCAACCCGCAGACCGCCTGGCTGGCCGAGCGCGGAGCGCCGTTCGTGGCGTTCGGCCGTCCGTGGGACGAGCCCGAGGCGACCCATCCCTGGGTCGACGTCGACGGCGCAGCCGGCGTCCGGGCCGCCACCGAGCACCTGCTCGACCGTGGGCACTCCCGGATCGCCTGGATCGGTTGGCGCAAGGACTCCCGGATCGGCGAGGACCGGCGCTCCGGCTGGGCCGACGCCCTGCATGCCCGTGGCCTCTCGACGGCCGGCCTGGCGTCGCGGGTCGAGGACACCGTCTCCTCGGGCGCCGAGGCCGCAGCCGTGCTGCTCGACGAGGCGGCGCCGACGGGCGTCGTCTGTGCCTCCGACACGCTGGCCATGGGAGTGCTCCACACGCTGGCGGCGCGGGGCCTGGCAGCCGGCCGCGACCTGGCCGTGGTCGGCTTCGACGACTCCCAGGTCGCCCAGGTGGTGCCCGGCGGGCTCACCTCGGTCCGGCAGCCCCTCGAGCAGGTCGCCGTCGAGATCGTGGCCCGGCTCGAGGGCCGGCTGGCCGTTCCACCCGTGGCCGGCGAGGGCGTGCTGCTCGCGCCGACCCTCGTGGTGCGGGCCAGCAGTCAGTAGCTCCGTGACCAGACGTTGACCGCATAGTCGACGTCCAGGCCCTGGTGCGAGGCCAGGATCTCCTCGGCCAGGTCGGCGGCGAACTCGATCCGGACCACGGCCTCGAGGTCAGCGCGCGTCGTGAACCGCCAGCCCATGTCGACCGGCGTGCGGATCCAGCCGCGGGTGGACCAGAACCGTTCGACGGCGACCGGGTCGACCATCGGGTAGCCGCGCCGGAACCAGCCACCGAACGTCGACCGCGTGGCGTCGTTGTCGACCACCAGCGCGGTGCCGCCGCGCCGCATCACCCGGTCCAGCTCGGCCAGGCCGGGCTCGCAACCCGGGCCGAAGAAGTAGGCCCACCTCGCGTGCGCGACCTCCACTGAGGCATCGGGCAGCGGCAGGGCCTGCGCCGTACCGTCAAGCACGGTGACGTGGTCGAGCTGTCGGGTACGACGCCGCGCGATCGCCGCCAGCCCGGCGTGCGGCTCGACCCCGGTGACGGCGGCCGCGGTCGACGCGAACCAGGGCAGGTGGAAGCCGGTGCCCGCGCCGATGTCGAGGACGTGGCGGCCGGACCAGTTCACCAGGCCGGTCAGCACCTCGGCGAGCCGGCCGTCGGGATCGACGGCGAGGTTCTCGAGCTCGTACGTCGCCGGGTGGTCCCAGATGTTGGGGCTCGGGATGGGTCTCGGCAAGCTTCGACCGGCGAACGGCTAGATGCGGACCAGGCCGCTGGGGGTCAGGAACTGCGCGGCGATGATGCCGGGCGTGCCGTTGGGGGCGACCCATTCGACCTTGACGTCTTCGAGCGGCGCCTCGACGGGCTCACCGAGCCACTCGGAGACCCGACCGGGGTCACCGGCGATCTCGAGGCAGGCAAGGGCGAAGTCGGACGAGCCACCGGCGCTGGGGTGGTCTTCGGCCGGGGACTCCCACTTGATGAAGAACGGCAGCTGCGGGTCGGCGATCAGGCCGTTGACGCCGATCTGCTTCCAGGTCAGCTCCTTGCCGTCGGGCCGGTGCCGGTTGCCGTTGGCGGCCTCGCGGCCGAGGCGGGCCTCGACGGCCGAGATGTCGTCGACGGCGACGACCCAGCCGAGCCAACCCCCACCGAGGGCGGACCGGGCGCGCACGGCCTGGCCGAAGGGAGCCTTGTCCGAGGCCGGGTGGTCGAGCACCTCGACGACCTCGAGGTAGGTGCCGTCAGCGAGCGGCAGCGTCATGTTGCGGGTGCCGAAACGCGGGTGGATGCCCCCGTCGGTGAAGTCGCGGCCGAGCAACCCCCCGATCCGCTGGGCTGTGCCCGCAAGGCCATCCGGTCCGGCTGCGAAAGAGAGATGGTCCAGGCGCATGCCCAGCATTCTGCCCCTGCGGGATTTCGTCGACGACCCGGGGTCAGGATCTCTTGACATCGAGATTTCGTCGTGGAGAGAGACGGGTGATCCAGAACGGCTTGCACGACATAGGCTTTCGGATGTGCCCGAAGTCGATCTGGTCTTTCCCCGTGCCTACGTCGAGTTCGAGGACCCCGCTGACCAGTCACAGGTGTTCCGCTGTGATCTGACCTGGCTGACCTCCAACTTCATGTGCATCTTCGGCCAGGGCTGCCAGGGCATCTACAAGTCCTCGCCCGACACCGGGTGCTGCACGCTGGGCGCGCACTTCGCCGACAAGGACGACGAGCGTCGGGTCGCCGCCTTCGTCGCCGAGCTCACCCCCGAGCTGTGGCAGAACCACCCCGGCCGGGCCGTCAAGCCGAAGGACTGGGTCGAGCGCGACGACGAGGGCGCTCGCAAGACCAGGGTCGTCAATGACGCCTGCGTGCTGCACAACCGGGACGGCTTCGCTGCCGGGGCCGGCTGCGCGCTGCATGCGCTCGCCCTTCAGCAGGGCCGGGAGCCGTTGGAGACCAAGCCCGACGTGTGCTGGCAGCTCCCGATCCGCCGACAGTTCCGCGAGGTCGAGCGCCAGGACGGCACGACGTACACCGAGGTCTCGATCGGCGAGTACGACCGTCGCGGCTGGGGCCCCGGCGGCCACGACCTCGACTGGTACTGCTCGGGCAACACCGAGGCCCACGTCGGCGTGGAGCCGGTCTTCGTGTCCAATCGTCCCGAGCTGGTCGCGCTGATGGGACAGCCGGCGTACGACGAGCTCGCGCGGCAGTGCGAGGCCCATGTCCGTTCGCGATCACTGCTCGCCATCCACCCCGCCGATCCGCGCTAGCGTGGCCTCATGAGGTTGGGCGTCCTCGACATCGGCTCGAACACCGGGCATCTGCTGGTGGTCGACGCGCACGGCGGCGCGGCTCCGCTCCCGGCGTACTCCTACAAGGAGCCGCTCCGGCTCGCCGAGCACCTCGATGATCGTGGTGCAGTGACGCAGTCGGGCATCGACGCCCTGTCGGCGTTCACCGCGCAGGCCGTGGTGGTGGCCGAGGACAAGGGCTGCGAGGAGATGCTGGCCTTCGCGACCAGCGCGGTGCGCGACGCGATGAACTCCGAGGACGTGCTCACCCAGATCGTGAAGTCCACCGGGGTCGACATCGAGGTGCTCTCCGGCGAGGACGAGGCCCGGCTCACCTTCCTGGCCGTCCGGCGCTGGTTCGGCTGGTCGGCCGGCCGGCTGGCCGTCTTCGACATCGGCGGCGGCTCGCTCGAGATCGCCGGTGGCCGGAACGAAGCGCCGGACGTCGCCTGGAGCCTGCCCTTGGGCGCGGCCCGGATGGCCCGCGAGTACTTCGCCAACGGCGTCCCGAGTGACGACGACATCCGGCAGCTGCGCCGCAAGATCCGGGCCGAGATCGCCCGGGATGCGGGCCACCTCCTGCGTTCGGGGATCCCCGATCGCGCGGCGGCGACCTCGAAGACGTTCCGCTCCCTCGGCCGGATCTGTGGTGCGGCGCCGTCGATGGACGGTCCGCTGGTGCCGCGCACGCTGGAGGCCTCCGACCTGTCGGAGTGGATCCCCAAGCTGATGAGGATGAGCCACGAGGAGCTCTCGCAGCTGCCGGGCGTCAGCCCTTCGCGCACCCATCAGATCGTGCCCGGTGCGCTCGTCGCCGAGGCGTGCATGGACATCTTTGACCTTGCTGCGTTGGAGATCTGCCCCTGGGCGCTGCGCGAGGGCGTGATCCTCGAGAGGTTCGACCAGATCAGCGTCCTGGACGCATGAGCCCGCGGATCGGCCTCTCGACGGCTTCGGTCTATCCGGAGTCGACGGCGCACGCGTTCCGCTATGCCGCCGATCTCGGGTACGACGGGATCGAGGTGATGGTCGGCATGGACGGACTGTCCCAGCAGGACGCCGCCGTCAAGCAGCTGTCGCACCACTACGACCTGCCGATCCTGGCCATCCATGCGCCCTGCCTGATCTTCACCCAGCGGGTCTGGGGGATCGAGCCGTGGGGCAAGCTCCAGCGGAGCGCCGAGATGGCCACCGAAGTGGGCGCCGACGTGGTCGTCGTGCACCCGCCGTTCCGGTGGCAGCGCGACTACGCCGCCGACTTCGTCCAGGGGATCATCGCGCTCGAGGCAGCCACCGGCATCGCCTTCGCCGTCGAGAACATGTATCCCTGGGGCGGCACCACCCGCAAGCGGGCCCTCGAGATGTACGCCCCCGGCCGCGATCCGTCGATCGAGGACTACGCCAACACCACCATCGACCTGTCGCATGCCGCGATCGCCGGCGACGACGTGATCGAGATGGCTCAGCGTTGCGGCGATCGCTTGCGGCACGTGCACCTCACCGACGGCTCCGGCTCGGCCAAGGACGAGCATCTGGTCCCGGGTCGCGGCGTGATGAATGCCGGCGGCTTCCTGCGGCACCTGACCGAGGTCGGCTTCGACGGTCACGTCGTACTCGAGATCAACACCCGCAAGGCGATCTCACGCGAGGAGCGGCTCGCCGACCTCGCCGAGTCGCTCCGCTTCGCCCGTGAGCACCTCGGCGTCGGGACGGACGCTCAGGCAGGCAGCTCGCCGGTCAGGTAGCGCTGGATGGTCGGCGCGTACGTCGCCACGATCCGCTCGGCGGGCATCGAGGCCACGGGCTCCATGCGTACGACGTAGCGCGTCATCACCAGGCCGATCAGCTGGCTCGCGACCAGCGGCATCCGGTCCGCTGGTCGGTCGATGCCCAGACCCGCACCGACCGGTCCGAGCACCATCTGCAGCACCCCGTCGCGGACCAGTCGCTGCCCCTGGGGGTCGAACGCTCCCCGGACGATCCCCAACAGCGGCAGCCGGTTCGTCTCGTCCTCCCAGACCGCCAGGAAGGCCCGGAGCAGCCGTTCACCCGCGCCGTCGGGGCCGCCTTCGAGGACCGGCAGGAGGGCCGTGCGCGGGTCGACCGGAAGTGCCAGCGCGGCGACGAACAGGTCGTCCTTCGCCCCGAAGTAGTGGTGCACCAGGGCGGGGTCGACCCCGGCAGCCGCGCCGATCGCCCGGATCGAGGTCCCGCTGAAGCCGCGCTCGGCGAAGAGCCCCCGGGCTGCGGCGAGGATCGCGGCCCGGGTGTCGGGGGATCCCGGCCGGCGGCCTCGGGAGGTTCTGCTCGTCACCCCTTGATCCTCCCATCGCCGAAGCGCATAATTCAACACATGGTGAATAACGCCGTTGAGGTGACAGGCCTCGTCGTACAGCGCGGACGCAAGGAAGTCCTGCACGGCCTCGGCTTCTCCATCGCCGGTGGTGAGGTGACCGGATTGCTCGGCCCGAGCGGCTGCGGCAAGACGACGTTGATGCGCGCGCTGGTCGGCGTGCAGGCCGGCATCACCGGTGCCATCACGGTGCTGGGGCTGCCCGCTGGCAGCGCGCCGCTCCGCGACCGGGTCGGCTACGTGACCCAGGCCGCCAGCGTGTACGACGACCTGACCGTCGCCGAGAACCTGCTCTTCTTCGCCGACGTGCTGGGGGTCGGGCGTGACCGCATCGACGCGAGCATCGAGGCTGTCGACCTGACCGCCGACCGCGACTCCGTGGTCGGCAACCTCAGCGGTGGACAGCGCTCCCGGGCGAGCCTCGCCGTGGCGCTGCTCAAGGAGCCCGACCTGCTCGTCCTCGACGAGCCGACCGTCGGCCTGGACCCCGTCCTGCGTCAGGACCTGTGGGCGATGTTCCACCGGATCGCCGAGGCTGGGGCGGCCGTGCTGGTGTCCAGCCACGTGATGGACGAGGCCGAGCGGTGCGACCGCCTGCTGCTGATGCGGGACGGCCGGATCATCGCCGACGGGTCGCCGACCGAGATCAAGGCCAAGGCGGGCGCGGACGACATCGAGTCGGCGTTCCTGACCATCGTGCGGGGTGCGGCGTGAACCCGCGGGTGACGTTGGCCGTGACCACCCGGGTGCTGCGTCAGCTGCGCCGTGACCACCGCACCGTCGGGATGCTGCTGGTGGTGCCGTGCGTGCTGATGACCTTGCTGTGGTGGATGTTCCGTGACTCGGCGCCCGTCGTGTTCGACCGGCTCGGCCCCGGGCTGCTGGCACTGTTCCCCTTCATCATCATGTTCCTGGTCACCTCCGTGACCACTCTGCGGGAGCGGTCCAGCGGCACCCTGGAACGCCTGCTCTCGATGCCGATGGGCCGGCTGGACTTCCTGGTCGGCTACGCACTGGCCTTCGGCCTGGTCGCAGCGGTGCAGTCGGCACTCGCCGTCGGACTCAGCGTCGGGGTGCTCGGTCTCGACCTGGAGGGTCCGGTCTGGCTGCTCGCGGTCGTCGCGATCGCCGACGCGGTGCTCGGCACCGCGCTCGGCCTGTTCGTGAGCGCGTTCGCGCAGACGGAGTTCCAGGCCGTGCAGTTCATGCCGGTCGTCGTACTCCCGCAGATCCTGCTGTGCGGCCTGTTCGTGGCCCGGGCCGACCTGCCGTCGGTCCTGCACGCGGTCAGCGACGTGCTGCCGTTGTCGTACGCCGTCGACGCGATGACGACGTTGACCAGGACCTCGGCCACCGGCGACGTGTGGCGAGATCTGGCCGTCGTGGTCGCCTTCGTGCTCGGCGGGCTGGGACTCGGTTCGGCGACGCTGCGCCGTCGTACGCCCTAGCTCCTCAGCCTCGAGGCACCGGGCAGTGCGTGCCGCCGGGCGAGTAGATCGTCGGCATGCAGCGGTTGCAGTGGATGCAGGTGCTGGTCTGCCCGGCGCCCAGTCTCTGCACAAGGTCCGGCTCCCGGAGCAGGCCTCGGCCGAGGGCGACGTACTCGAAGCCCGCGCCCATCGCGGTCTGCATCGTGTCGAGCTGGGTGATGCCGCCGAGCAGGATCAGCGGCATGGTGAGGCGCTCGCGAAAGGCGCGAGCCTTCTCGAGGAAGTAGGCCTCCTCGTAGGGGTACTCCTTGAGGAACGAGCGGCCCACCGTGCGCAGGCCGACCCGGACGGGCAGCGGCATCTGCGCCGCGAACTCACGCCGCGGCACGCCGCCGCGGAACAGGTACATCGGGTTCATCAGCGAGCTGCCGCCACTGAGCTCGATGGCATCCAGCGAGCCGTCGCCCTCGAGCATCGAGGCCACGTCCAGGGCCTCCTCGCCGGTGAGGCCGCCCCGGAAGCCATCGGAGAGGCTGGCCTTCGCGATCACCGCGACCTCGGTGCCGACCTCCTCGCGGACGGCGGCCGCGACCTGGCGGGCGAGTCGGGCGCGGTTCTCCAGGGAGCCGCCCCACCGGTCCTTGCGCCGGTTGAGCCCGGGGGCGAGGAACGACGAGATCAGATAGCTGTGGGCCAGGTGGATCTCGAGGCAGTCGAAACCGGCGCGGACCAGCAGGCGCGCGGACTCGGCGTACTGCCGCGTGATCCGGGCGAGGTCGGCCTCCGTGGCTGAGGCGATCATCTGGAAGGACAGCGGGCTCGGCATCCGGGAGGCACTCAGGGCGCGGACGCCGTTGGAGCGCCCGTTCGCGACCGGTCCGGCGTGGCCGAGCTGGCCGTTGACTGCGCCGCCGGCCTCGTGGATCCGCTCGGCCAACCGGGCGAGGCCCGGCAGCGAGTGCTCGCCGAGGTGGATCTGCTCGCCATGGGTCCGGCCTTCGGGTGCGACCGCCAGGTAGGCGACGGTGGTGAGGCCGACGCCGCCGCGGGCGAACTCCTCGTGGAAGGCGATCAGCTGTTCGGTGACCAGACCCTCAGGCGTGCGGCCCTCGAAGGTGGCCGCCTTGATGACCCGGTTGCGCAACTGCACCGGACCGAGCGTGGCGGGGGAGAGGACGTCGGGGGTCACAGCGACATCGTAGATCGAGAAGTAGAACGCGTTCTAGTAGGACGCCCAGTCCACGGCGGCAATGTGTCCATCACTCTGCCAAGCGGCGAAGGCAACATTTCGGTCACGACGGGGTCGGCGGCGTAGCCTGCGTCACATGTCTTTGCTCCGCCAGCCCCTGCTGATGCTCGCCCGCAGCACCTCGGTCAAGAAGCTCGTCAGCACCATGCCGGTATCGGCCGGTGTCGTGAGCCGGTACGTCCCCGGTGAGACCACCGAGACCGCCGTCGAGGCCACGGCCCGTCTGATCGAGAGCGGCCTGGTGGTCACCCTCGACTTCCTGGGCGAGGACACGACTGACCGAGCCCACGCCGACCTGACGGTGGCGGCGTACGTCGAGGTGCTCGAGGCGCTCGCGGCTCGCGGCCTGGCCAGCAAGGCGGAGGTCAGCGTGAAGCTGAGTGCCGTCGGACAGGCGTTGCCGGACGGCGGCGACAAGATCGCCCTCGACAACGCACGGACCATCTGCCGGGCGGCCAGCAATGCCGGCACGACGGTGACCCTCGACATGGAGGACCACACCACGACCGACCGCACGCTGGCGACGCTGCGCGAGCTGCGCAAGGACTTCCCGGAGACCGGCGCGGTCCTGCAGGCGATGCTGCACCGCACCGAGGCTGACTGCCGCACCCTCGCCTATGAGGGCTCGCGCGTCCGGCTGTGCAAGGGTGCCTACCTCGAGCCGGAGACGGTCGCGTTCACCGACCGCCATGAGATCGACAAGGCCTACGTCCGATGCCTGAAGGTCCTGCTGGCGGGCGAGGGCTACCCGATGATCGCCGGGCACGACCCGCGGATGATCGCCATCGCGTCGTCGCTGGCCGCTCGCTACGGCCGCAAGCCCGGCAGCTTCGAGTACCAGATGCTCTACGGCATCCGGCCTGACGAGCAGCTGCGGATCGCGGGGGCCGGCGACCGGATGCGCGTCTACATCCCGTACGGCCAGGAGTGGTACGGCTACCTCATGAGACGGATGGCGGAGAAGCCCCAGAACCTGTCAATCTTCCTGAGGTCGTTGCTTTCCAAGAAGTGATCCGCAAGAAGTGAGGCTCCCGTGACGCAGACCGCGATCCTCGGCGCCGGAGTGATGGGCGAGACCCTGCTCTCCGGCCTGGTCCGCGCGGGTCGCCGCGTCGACGACCTCCTGGTCGGTGAGAAGCGGCCCGAGCGCGCGCGCGAGCTCGAGGAGCGCTACGGCGTCCGCGTCGTGTCCAACATCGAGGCGGCCAAGCTGGCCGACACCGTGGCGGTGGTGGTCAAGCCACAGGACATGGGCGACCTGCTCACCGAGATCTCCTCCTTCCTGCGACCGGGCCAGCTGCTGGTCTCGCTGGCGGCCGGCATCACCACGAGCTTCATCGAGTCGCACGTGCCCGAGGGCGTCGCGGTGGTCCGGGTCATGCCCAACACCCCGGCGCTCGTGGACGAGGGCATGGCGGCCATCTCGCCCGGCTCCCACTGCGACGAGAAGCACCTGGCCGAAGCCGAGTCGCTGCTCGCCTCGACCGGTCGGGTGATCCGGGTGCCCGAGAAGCAGCAGGACGCCGTGACGGCGATCAGCGGGTCAGGTCCGGCGTACATCTTCTTCGTCGTGGAGTCGATGATCGAGGCCGGCGTCCACCTCGGCCTGCCGAGAGCCACCTCCACCGAGCTGGTCATCCAGACCCTGGTCGGCTCGGCCAAGATGCTCCGCGAGACCGGCACCCACCCGACCGTGCTCCGCGAGCAGGTCACCTCCCCCGGAGGCACCACCGCCGCGGCGCTGCGCGAGCTCGAGATCCACAAGGTCCGCGCTGCGTTCCTGGCCGCCATGGAAGCCGCCCGCGATCGGTCGCGCTCCCTGGCCGAGGGTTCCTGACCCGACTCTCCATGTAACGCGGAGTTAGGCACGGATCACTAGCGCTCTGCCCTGGTCGAGGCGTGCCTAACTCCGCGTTACATGTCCGCCGAGCGCAACCGCCCGAGCAACGCGACCAGGTCGTCCACCACGCCACGAACCACCGGGAGGCGGGTCAGCCGCGCCAGCTTGTCGACGATCGGCACGACCGCGTCGATCAGCTGGCGGGTGCGACGCTGCGCCGGACTGGCGTCGTACACCCAGAACAGCACGATGCCCATCTGCAGCAGCCAGAGCAGCTCGGGCAGTTCGCCGCGCAGGCCTTTGGCGACCTTGAGGTCGGAGCCGTCGACGACCCGCCGGAACAGGTCGACGGACATCTCGCGCGCGGTCGCGGACTCGGCGCTGAAGGGGGACAGGGGGCTGGTGGGCTCCGCGGCGTTCTTGAAGAACGTGCCGGCGAACTCGTGATAGTCGGCGGCGACGTCCACCCACGCGTGGAGTACGGCGGACAGTCGCGCGCCGAAGCCCGGCTCGGCGAAGGCACCGGCGACCGCTGCCCCGTGGGCCTCCTGCATCTGGTCGTAGAACGCCTGGATGAGGTGTTCCTTGGACCCGAAGTAGTAGTAGGCATTGCCGGTCGAGACGCCGGCCTCGGTGGCGATCGCGCGCATCGTGGTGCCGTCGTACCCCTGGGAGCGGAACAACCGCATCGCCGCGTCGACGATCGTGCGGCGCGTCTGCTCAGCCTTGGGCGATCGGGGGGCAGGTTCCGGCACAGGCGTCAATGTAGTCGGCCCCGATCGAGGTCCTGGTGCGCGAGCGGATCCCGGCCGCGGTGTGGGCGGCCGCCCGGGCGAGTGGCAGCCAGGCCGGCGAGGCCAGGCGCTCGGCCAGGGCGCGGTGCCGGACGGAGACCCACAGGCACATCACCCAGGCCTGCTCGTGGGTCCACACCTCTCCGCTGTCGCCGATGACGGTGATCTCTTCGAGCGTTCGCGCGTGATCCAGCCCGGGGAAGCGTCGCCGTGCCGTCTCGCCTCCGGCGACCACGAAGTCGACCGGGACCAGGAGCGGCTGGTCGCCCAGCCACTCCCGGAACCGGCGGCACAGCGGGCAGCCGCTGTCGTAGAGGACGGTGAGCTGGTTCATCCGATCGGAGCCCCTGGCGGCTGGTACCACTGCGGCTGCAGCGGCGGGGTCCGCAGGGATTCGGCGCGGGACCGTCTCCGGATCGCATTGAAGACGTAGACGTTGCAGAAGTGCACGACCCCGAGCGTCAGCATCACCACGCCGATCTTGGTGCTCAGCGCGTCGAACAGCCCGGTCATGTCGACGACGTCGCCCTCGCGGCGGAGGAACAGCACGACGAAGCCCAGGTTCAGCAGGTAGAAGCCGACCACCAGCAGGTTGTTCACCGCGTCGGCCAGGCCGTCGTTGTCGGCGAACACGTCGTGCAGGAAGACCCGCCCGTTGCGCGAGAGGGTCTTCGCGACCCAGACCGTGAGGGGGACGGTGATCAGCAGGTAGGCCAGATAGGTGCCGGCGGTCCAGTTCATCGGAGGCTCCTGTCGAGGTGGTGGGAGGCCGTCGAGCTGCGGACATGTTTGAACGTGTTCAATTCCATGGGGAGAGCGTAGGCCATGTTTTGAACACGTTCAACTCGGGGGGTCAGCCGAGTCCCATCGCCGCCTGCGCGGCTGCCAGCACCGGCTCGGTCACCTCCCGGCAGCGGGCCGCCCCGCGGTCGAAGATCGCGGTCACGTCAGCCGGATCGAGGTCGGCGTACGCCTTCTGGATCGGCTCGAGCGTGGCGATCACGGCATCGGCGACGGTGCGCTTGAGGACGCCGTACGTCGTGATGTCCTCGGCCGAACCGCCGCACGCCTCGAGGATCTCGATCAGGTTGGTCACGCCGGGCTTCGCCGCGCGGTCACGACGTACGGCGGAGGCGTCGACGTCGGAGTCGGTGACTGCCCGCAGCACCTTGCGGCGTACGACGTCAGCACTGTCGAGCAGGAAGACCGTGCCGGCTGTGTCTGCCGAGCGCGACTTGCCCATCTTGGCCGTCGGATCCGCGAGCGACATGACTCGCGCGCCAACCTGTGGCGTGACCAGCTCCGGCACGGTGAACACCGGCCCATAGGTGGCGTTGAACCGGAGTGCCAGGTCGCGGGTCAGCTCGACGTGCTGGCGCTGGTCGTCGCCGACCGGCACCTGCGCGGGGCGGTACAGCAGGATGTCCGCGGCCATCAGCGTCGGATAGGTGTAGAGGGACACCCGGGTCTGCGGCCGGCCGCGACCCTTCTCCTTGAACTGGATCATCCGGCTCAGCTCGCCGGTGTACGCCGTGGACTCCAGCAGGTAGGCCAGGGCGGTGTGCGAGGGCACCCGGCTCTGCACGAACAGGGTCGACTGGTCCAGTCCAGCGGCCACCATCAGGCGAGCCATCTCGGCGGTGAGCTGGCGCAGCTCGTCGGGCGAGTGGGTCACCGTCAGGGCATGGAGGTCAGCGATGCCGTAGAAGCAGTCCGAGCGCGCCTGGGCAGCGGCCATCGGGCGCAGCGCGCCGAGCAGGTTGCCCAGGGTCAGGTGGCCGGTGGGCTTGAGGAGGGAGAGAGCAATCATCAGGTTTCCTTCGAGGTCGTGCGCCTTCGAAGGACCGGAAAATGCAGAACGGCCGCCCGAAGGCGGCCGTGTGATGTCGTGTGAGTACGACGGGTCCGCCAGGTCAGGCGGCCCACCACGACGTGCGGAGATTCGTGCTCACCAGGCAAGTCTGGCACACGACAACCCGCTGCGCCGAGGGCTCATGGCAGGACTTCAACTCGCCACGCGGCCCGGAAAGGGAAAATTTCAAGTTCACCCCTTCCCCATGAGTCACATCAGGCTCTATTCTCACGGTGCAGCGGGACGTGGGTCACTGGTGGGGAAGCCAGTGGCGTGCCGCGCAAGAAAGTCGGTGCGCCATGGCTCCTGGGGACATCTCTGACGTGAAGTTCCTGACCGTTGCAGAGGTTGCAGCGATGATGAGGGTCTCGAAGATGACCGTCTATCGCCTGCTCCACAACGGCGACCTGCCGGCAGTTCGGGTCGGACGCTCGTTCCGTGTCGTCGAGGGCGACGTCAACGACTACCTGCGCAACAGCTTCTTCAACGCCGGCTGATCACTGCGCCCGAGCTCCTGACCGTCTCCGGTGGCCACCAGCTGGCCACCGGATTCTGTTGCCCGCGCAATCCCCAGTAGGCTGTGCTGGTCCCTGCTCCGGTTGAGAGTGGCGACCTGGAGCAGTTGAAAGGTTTCGACGTGGGTTCTGTCATCAAGAAGCGGCGCAAGCGTATGGCCAAGAAGAAGCACCGCAAGCTGCTGAAGAAGACGCGCGTTCAGCGTCGCAAGCTCGGCAAGTAGACCAACCGCGCGATGGGCAGGGTCGGCGGCAGGGTTGTCCTGGTCACCGGGGTCTCGCGCGACCTCGGCCGCCGTTGTGCGCGTGAGCTCGCCAACGACCCGTCCATCGATCGCGTCATCGGCGTCGATGTGGTGCCGCCCCGCGGCGACATCGGCCGGGTGTCGTTCATCCGCGCCGACATCCGCAACCCCGTCATCGCGAAGGTCATCGTCAAGGAAGACGTCGACACCGTCGTCCACATGAGCGTGATCGCGACGCCCGGAGCACTCGGCAGTCGCACCCCGATGAAAGAGCTCAACGTCATCGGGTCGATGCAGCTGCTGGCCGCCTGCCAGGTCGCCCCTCGCCTGGAGCACCTCATCGTCAAGTCGACCACCACCGTCTACGGCTCGAGCAGTCGCGATCCCGCGATGTTCACCGAGGACATGAGCGCCAAACGGCAGCCCACCGCCGGTTACGCCAAGGACGCCGTCGAGGTCGAGTCCTACGTCCGCGGCTTCGCACGGCGACGTCCCGACGTACGCGTCACGCTGCTGCGGGCCGCCAACGTGCTCGGCCCCTCGGTCGACAGCCCGATCGCGTCCTACTTCCGGCTCCCGGTCGTGCCGAGCGTGCTCGGCTTCGACCCCCGCCTGCAGTTCCTGCACGACAGCGACCTGATGGCCGTGCTCCAGCACGCGGTGCTGCACGACGTGCCCGGCACGTTCAACATCGCCGGCGACGGCATCCTGATGCTGAGCCAGGCGATCCGGCGCCTGGGGCGCCCCGTCCTGCCGCTGCCGTCCTTTGCGGTCAGCCGGGTCGGATCGGTGATTCGGCAGGCCAAGGTCGCCGACTTCTCGCCCGAGCAGTTGGCCTTCCTCACCTACGGCCGCGGCGTCGACACCACGGCGATGCGGGACGTGCTCGGCTTCGAGCCGGCCTACACCACTGCCGAGGCGTTCGCCGACTTCGCGGCGAGCCTGCACCCCGGCTTCAACGCCTCCGAGCGGGTGCTCTCGGGACTGTCCAGGACGCTGGTCGGCGCACAGAACGGGAGTGATCATGGGTGACGCCGAGGTAATCCCGATCGGCACCCGCGGCCGCCCCGGCCGGGGCACCGGCAAGCAGCGGCCGTCCGAGGCCGCGCGCGGCCTGGCGCCCGGCGCGGCACGACGTACGCCCCCGGCGAAGCCGGCTCCGCGAGCGCCGGAGACGCCTCCGGCCGAGGCCCGGGTGACGAGCCTGCCGGGTGTGCAGGAGGAGCCCCAGCGGGCCGCCACGACGACAGTGGAGCGTTCCGGGCTGGGAGGACTCCCCGTCGGCGACCTGATGTCGGCGTTCCGCTACGCCGCCGTCGAGGTCTTCGGCGACGACTGGGAGCCGCGCCTCGCCCTGTTCCTGGCGTTCATGCGACGACGGGTCACCGGCGAATACGCCGTCGACGAGTACGGCTTCGACGCCGACCTGACCGAGCGCTTCTTCATGGCCGCGCTGCGACCGATCGCGGAGAAATGGTTCCGCATCGAGGTCCGCGGCGCCGAGAACATCCCGACCTCGGGTGGCGCGCTGGTGGTGTCCAACCACTCCGGCACCGTTCCCATGGACGGCCTGATGACCATGGTCGCGATCCACGACGCCACCGGCCGGTTCCTGCGGCCGCTCGGTGCCGACCTGGTCTTCAAGATGCCGATCGTCAGCAGTGTGGCCCGCAAGGGCGGCGCCACGCTGGCGTGCAACGAGGACGCCGAACGGATGCTGTCCGGCGGTGAGCTGGTGGGCGTGTGGCCCGAGGGCTTCAAGGGCATCGGCAAGCCGTACGCCGACCGCTACAAGCTGCAGCGCTTCGGGCGCGGTGGCTTCGTCAGCGCCGCCCTGCGCACCGGGGTCCCGATCATCCCGCTCTCCGTGGTCGGTGCCGAGGAGATCTATCCCCTGATCGGCAACGTGCCAGCGCTGGCGCGGCTCCTGGGCGTTCCCTACCTGCCCATCACTCCGCTGTTCCCGCTGCTGGGCCCGCTCGGCTTGATCCCGCTTCCGTCGAAGTGGTTGATCGAGTTCGGCGAGCCGATCCGCACCGATGAGCTCGACCCGGGCGCAGCCGATGACCCGATGCTGGTCTTCAACGTGACCGACCAGGTCCGCGAGACGATCCAGCAGACGCTCTACTCCCTGCTGATGCAGCGCAAGTCTGTGTTTGGATGACTCGCTCTCTGTAATTGGCTCGCTGCGCTCGCATGTGCGGCGCCTTTGATGGTCGCCTCTTCGTCGTCGCGTCGCGCACTCAGCTCGTTCCTCGCTCCGCGCGACCCGCTCCTCCTGCAGAGTCGACCGGCGCCGAACGGACCGGGCATCAAGGCGCGCAGAACATGCGAGCGTGAGCGAGCCAGCGAGGAGGGAAGACGGGGCATCAAGGCGCGCAGAACATGCGAGCGCTAGCGAGCTGAGCCTGTCGCAGTCGCCGGCGGAGCGAGCGGGTTGCCCGTTCTGCGCGCGCCCCGTCTGGACTGACGAGCGATTGCGAGCGTGAGCGAGCCAGCGAGGAGGGAAGACGGGGCATCAAGGCGCGCAGAACATGCGAGCGTGAGCGAGCCAATTACGGAGTGAGGCCGTTGAGCGTCGCGTTCAGGGTGTCGTCGACCGCACCGAGCAGCGGCGAGGTGATCGGGTCGAGCGGGTCGAGCGGGTTGCCGCCCGAGGTGCCGGTCTGGCCGCCATTGAGCAGGTTGCCAACGGCGTCGGGGATCGAGCTGGTCGACGCGTCCTGGTCACCGGTGGTGATCTTCGTCGGATCGTCGGTCGCGGTGCCGGTTGACGGCGCCGTGGTCGGGACCGACGAGTCGGGATGGGCCGGAGCCTTCACCTCCGGCGGGTCGGGCAGCGTGAACGTGGTGCCGGCCTGAGGCTGCAGAGCGGTCGGCGACAGCAGGTCGCCGGTGAGGCGGGCGAGGTTGCGGGCGCTCGCCAGGAAGATCTTCGGCAGGCCGACGACGTCGCCGCCACAGGTCGGGCAGAGGATCAGTGCCTTCTGGTCGATCGTGGTGAGCAGCAGGGCAGCAGCGGCGACGGCGCCATGGGCGTCGATCGGGGCCACGCTGTCGAGCAGCTCGAGCTCGTGCATGCTCTCGGCAGCGAAGGTGCGCAGCTGGGTGATCTGCGCCGGGTCAGCCGACGCGAGCGCCTGCTCGGCAGCGTCGTTGGCCTGGGCGGTGAAGTCGTCGAGCGTGCCAGCCACGGCCGCGTTGCTCTCGGGGGTGTCGCGGGTGGCGAGCGCGGTGGCCTCGTTGAGGCGGCTGGTCGCGTTGCTCAGCATCTCCTCGGTCTTGGCGTCGCCCGAGGCCAGACCGGTCTGGGCGTTCTCGAGGGCCCGCTTGATCGGGTAGAGCGCGTCGCCAGGCAGGGCGCTCTGAGCAGCCATGGAGACCGACGTCGTTGCGCCGACGACGGCGAGAGCGCTCGCGGCGACGGCCAAGCGGCGGTGGTGGCGCCGCTGGGTGGGAGCCAGGGAACCGGGAACCGTCAGCTTGCGCTCGGTGCGGACCAGAGCGGTGTCAGCCTCGACCATCAGGCGCTCGCGCAGCTCGGCAGCGAAGTCGGCTCGCAGTGTGGGGGCCTCGGCGCCGCGGAGCACCCCGACGACGTGGAGGATCCGCGCATCGTTCAACGTGTCGGGGGCGTCGCCCTCGACCCACGCGTTGAACTTCTCGGCCCGCCGTCGTGCCGGCATCACGGAACTCACTGTGCCTGTCCTGTCAGATCATGTGGGTGGCCGTGCGCCAGGTGACCGGCGTACGGCGTCGTCACAGCAATCAACGAGCACGAGTTGGCTGAGGTTACGGAGCGGCACGTGTGATCCATCAGTCCCGCACCCCCTCGGGCATCAGCTTGGCGAGATTGCGGACGCCGCGGAGCTGGAGCTGCTTGACGGCACCTTCACTGCGCTGGAGCACGGCGGCCGTCTCGGCGATGCTCATGCCCTGGAGGAAGCGCATGACGAGGCAGTCCTGCTGCTCGCTCGGCAGCTGCTCGAGCGCAGTCAGGAGCATCTCGTTGGTCAGCGCCGAGAGCACCGTGCTCTCCGGGCTCTCGGTGGTGTCGTCGTGCAGGCCCATGTCTTCGGTGGTCTGCTCGAGGCGGGTGCGACCGGCCTTGAAGTGGTCGGTCGCGAGGTTGCGCGCGATCGTCATCAGCCAGGCGCCGAAGTCCTTGCCCTGCCACCGGAAGTTGTTCATGCTGCGCAGCGCACGGAAGAACGTCTCGGAGGTGAGGTCCTCGGCCAGCGAGGTGGACCGGGTCCGGTAGTAGAGGAACCGGAACACCGCGGCGTTGTAGTGGTCGTAGAGGAGCCCGAAGGCCTCCTTGTCGCCGGTGCGGGCGAGCTCGACGAGGGCGATCAATCGCTCGCGCTCGAGCGCGCACTCCTCGGAAGAGGCGGCGAACTCGCGGTCGTCGAAGCCGTCGGGGCCGCCGACGGACACCGTGATGTCGGCGGTCTCGGAGTAGAGGATCCCGCCACCGGCGAGGGCCAGCGCCGGAGCGGGTGCCAGACCGGTCTGGAGCATCTCGACGACCGCAGCACGGAGCGACGCGAAACCGCGCGCAACGTCGTACTGCTCCCAGGTCATCTTCGAGCCCTCCCAGACTTGACCAACCCCCCGAGGCCGATTACCGAAGAGTAATCGACACCGGGACGTTCTGGGAACAGAGACGGAAAGTGACGCAGGTCATGACGCGGTCCCGGTCAGGGAGGTTCAGGCGCCGCGGCGGCGCCCCCGGAAGGCAGCCCCGGCCGCGGCGGTTCCACTGGCGGCCCCGGCGACGGCGCCGAGGATCAGACCGGCTCGGGCGGCCTTGCGGCCTGTGCGGTAGTCACGGATCGGCCAGCCCAGCTCCTTGGCGTGCGCCCGCAGCTTCGCGTCAGGGTTGATCGCCGTCGGGTTGCCCACCAGCGCAAGCATGGGCAGGTCGTTGGAGGAGTCGGAATAGGCGGAGCAACGCGCCAGGTCAAGGGACTCGCGGGCCGCCAGCGCCTTGACCGCCTCCTCCTTGGCGGACCCGTGCAGCATGTCGCCGACGAGCCTGCCGGTGTAGACCCCGTCGACGTGCTCGGCGACGGTGCCCATGGCGCCGGTCAGGCCCAGCCGTCGGGCGATGACCTGGGCGATCTCGATCGGGGCGGCCGTGACCAGCCACACCCGCTGGCCCTGGTCGAGGTGCAGCTGCGCGAGCGCGCGGGTGCCGGGCCAGATCCGGTGAGCCATCGCCTCGTCGAAGATCTCCTCACCGAGGTCGCGCAGCTCCTGCACGGTGTGGCCGGCGATGAAGCTGAGGGCCGAGTTGCGGGCCTCGGCGATGTGCTCGGGATCCTCGGAGCCGATGATGCGGAAGTAGGCCTGCTTGTACGCCGCACCCAGGATCTCGCGGGTGGTGAAGAACTTGCGGCGGTGCAGTCCGCGCGCGAGGTGGAAGATGCTGGCGCCCTGCATCACGGTGTTGTCGACGTCGAAGAACGCAGCGGCGGTGGGATCGGCCTCGATGTCGAGTGCGCTCTCCACCTCCGCGGCCGCCGCCGCAGCCTCGCCGGCGAGCGTGGATCGCGCCTGGAGATCGAGCCGCTTCTTCGGAGGTGGCGTCACGTCGCCAGCCTAGTGCCGCGCGGGCAGGGACTTCACCCGCACTGGTACGCGTGGCCGCTGTGGAAGGATTCGCCCATGCAGCACATGACGGTCGCCGATCTGCTGACCGACGCCGCCGCCGAGCACCCCGACAAGGTCGCGCTGGTCGAGGCCGAGGGCCGGGCCCGGACCTGGCACGAGCTCGACGACGAGGTGTCCCGCGTCGCGACCGGACTCACGGCCGCGGGAGTGATCGCCGGGCACCGCGTGATGATCGCCGCAGGCAACCGGATCGAGTTCGTCACGGCCTACCTCGGCACCCAGCGCGCGCAGGCGGTCGCCGTACCCGTGAACCCGCGGTCGACCGTCGAGGAGCTCTCGCGGATGCTCGCCGACTCGGGCGCCAAGATCGTGTTCGCGGACGTCGACACCGTTGCCGCCGTACGCCAGGCCCTGGCCACCCTTGAGACCACACCCCGCCTGTTCGTCATCGGCGGCACCCTGAATCCCGGCGAGAAGTCCTACGACCATCTGATCGCCATGCCGGCCCGGTCGATGCCGGCCGCACGAGACGCGGAAGCGCTGGCGACCCTGCTCTACACCAGCGGTACGTCGGGCCGTCCCCGCGCCGCGATGCTCAGCCACCGGGCCCTGCTGGCCAACATCGAGCAGGTCGGCCAGGTCCGGCCGCCCATGATCGGCGGCGACGACGTCGTGCTCGGGGTGCTGCCGATGTTCCACGTCTACGGCCTCAACGCCGTCCTGGGCAGCGTGCTGCGCCAGCACGCGAAGCTCGTGCTGATGCCACGCTTCGACCCCGAGGGGGCCCTCGACCTGATCGAGGACGAGGCCTGCACGGTGGTGCCGGTCGCGCCGGCGGTGTTCGGGCACTGGCTGCCCATCGAGCATCTCGACGAGCGACTGGGTCCGGTGCGGGTGGTGCTCTCCGGGAGTGCTCCGCTCGCTCCCGAGGTCCGCGAGCGGTTCACCGCACTGAGCAGGGTCCCGGTCCACCAGGGCTACGGGCTGACCGAGGCGGCCCCGGTGGTCACCAGCACCCTGTGCAGCGTGGAGCCGGCCCCGACCTCGGTGGGTGCGGCCCTGCCCGGCATCCGGATCAAGCTGGTCGCCGAGGGCGGCGGCACCCCTGATGCCGGCGATGCGGGCGAGATCCACATCGCGGGCGACAACCTGTTCAGCGGCTACTGGCCAGACGGTGCCGACGGCCCCGACGCGCAGGGGTGGTGGGCGACCGGCGACGTGGGATTCCTCGACGCGGCCGGCGACCTCTCGCTGGTCGACCGGATCAAGGAACTGGTGATCGTCAGCGGCTTCAACGTCTATCCCTCGGAGGTCGAGGAGCTCATCGCCGACGTCGCGGGCGTGGAGTCGGTGGCGGTGATCGGAGTGCCCGACGAGCGCACGGGCGAGGCCGTCGTCGCCTACGTGAAGGGTGCCGGCCCCGCCGAGGATCTCCTCGACCGCGTCACGGCGCGTTGCCGCGAGCGGTTGGCCAGGTTCAAGCAGCCGAGCCGGATCGAGATCGTCGACGAGCTTCCCCTCACGGTCACGGGCAAGGTGCAGAAGGGGCGGCTCCGCGCCGTGGAGCGCCGGCGGGCCCTGTCCCTGCTCGAGGGCGAATGACGGCACGGGTCACGCTCTACTCCCGGCCGGGATGCCACCTCTGCGATGACGCCCGTCTGGTCATCGAGAAGGTCTGCGCCGAGCTGGCCACGTCGTACGACGAGATCGACATCGACTCCGATCCCGAACTGCTGCGCCGCTTCGGTGAGGAGATCCCGGTGACCTTCGTCGACGGTCGGCAGCACGACTTCTGGCGGGTCGACGAGACCCGCCTGCGGGCCGCCCTCACCGACTGACCGGCTGTCGTCGACCCCCGTGCCGGGTGAGGATTGTCACCTGTGCTAGGCGCCGCTACCGCTCAGTTTGTTCTCACGTTCACAAACTCCTACAGTGAACCCGCTGTTCGGGCGATCACGCCGGGATCCGTCAGCACTGGAGACGAGAACATTGACCCCTTCGACACCCGCCACGGGCGCCCCTGAGCAGGGCGTTCCGGCTGCTGGTGCCGGAGCAGGCGTCGACGCTGGCCACGGTCGCGACATTCCGGAGGCCACGGTCGCCCGCCTGCCCGTCTATCTGCGCGCGCTCACCTCGCTCGCCGACGCCGGCACGGGCACCTGTTCGAGCGAGGAACTGGCCAGCGCCGCAGGGGTCAACAGCGCCAAGCTGCGCAAGGACCTCTCCTACCTCGGCTCCTACGGCACCCGCGGGGTCGGCTACGACGTCGACTACCTCCGCTACCAGATCGCCCGCGAGATCGGGCTGACCCAGGACTGGCCGGTCATCATCGTCGGCATCGGCAACCTGGGGCACGCGCTCGCCAACTACTCCGGCTTCCGCAGCCGCGGCTTCCGCGTCGTCGCGCTGCTGGACGCCGACCCGGACCGGCACGGCGACACGGTGGCCGGCATCGAGGTCCGCTCGTTCGACGAGCTCGAGCAGATCGTGGCGGGCGAGACCGTGTCGATCGGCGTCATCGCCACGCCTGCCGCCGCGGCCCAGGCCGTCTCCGACCGCTTGGTCGACTGTGGCATCACCAGCATCCTGAACTTCGCTCCCACTGTGCTGTCGGTGCCCGAGGGTGTCGACGTCCGCAAGGTCGACCTGTCGATCGAGCTGCAGATCCTGGCGTTCCACGAACAGCGCAAGGGCTCGCCCCTTGCTGTGGCTGCCGACGTGGCCGAGGTCGAGGGAGAGTCCGCATGAGCGTGCTGGTCGTCGGTGTCTCCCACCGCACCGCCCCCGTCGAGGTGCTGGAGCGCCTCGCGCTCGACGGTGACGGCGTACACAAGCTGCTCAACGACGTCGCCGGGTGCGACCACGTCTCCGAAGCAACCGTGCTCGCGACCTGCAACCGGCTCGAGGTCTACGCCGACGTCGAACGCTTCCACGGCTCGGTGGAGGACATCTCGCGACTGCTGTGTGAGCGCGCCGACACCAGCGCCCCCGACCTGGTCCGCTACCTCTACGTGCACTACGACGACGGCGCGGTCAGCCATCTGCTCCATGTCGCCGCCGGCCTCGACTCGATGGTCGTCGGCGAGGGCCAGATCCTCGGCCAGACCCGCGAGGCGCTCCGCCTGGGCCAGGAGCACGCGACGGTCGGTCCTTCGTTGAACCTGCTCTTCCAGCAGGCCTTGCGAGTGGGCAAGCGTGCGCACGCCGAGACCGACATCGACCACGCTGCGCCGTCGCTCGTGACCGCCGCGCTCGATCGCGCGGTGGTGCAGATCGGGCCGATCGCGGGCAAGCGCGCGGTCGTCCTCGGCGCCGGCACCATGGCATCGCTGGCGACCTCCACGCTGGCCCGGCTCGGCGCCGCGGACATCTCGGTCGTCAACCGCACGGTCGCCAACGCGGACCGTCTCGCCGAGGAGTACGCCGCCCGCTCCGTCCAGTTCGACCGGCTCACCTTCGAGCTCGCCAATGCCGACGTCGTCATCTCGTGCACCGGCGCGTCGGGCGTCGTGCTCACCCGTGAGCAGGTCGCCACGCGAGCGTCCGCCGATCGGCCGCTGGCCATCATCGACCTGGCCCTGCCGCACGACGTCGACCCCTGGGTCGTCACCGAGCCGGGCGTCACCCTGATCGACCTGCGCAGCCTGGCTGAGGACCTGCTCCAGACCGAGGCAGCCCGCGAGGTCGCGGGGGTCCGCGAGATCGTGGCCGAGGAGATCTCGGCGTTCGTCTCGGCTCGACGCCAGGCATCGGTGACGCCGACCGTCGTGGCGCTGCGGCACATGGCGACCGAGGTCGTCGAGGCCGAGCTCGAGCGGTTGCTGGCCCGGCTGCCCGACCTCGATCCGGCCACCCGCGCCGAGGTCGAGCACGCCGTACGCCGGGTCGCTGACAAGCTGCTCCACCAGCCGACCGTTCGCGTCAAGGAGCTCGCCAACGAGACCGGCGCCGTCTCCTACGCCGCCGCCCTGGCCGAGCTGTTCTCGCTGCATCCCGACGCCGTCGAGGCCGTGACGCGGGTCGCCAGCCCCGAGGAGGGCCAGCCATGACCCTCCGCATCGGCACCCGTGCCTCCCTGTTGGCCCGCACCCAGTCCGGCGACGTAGCCGACCTGATCCGGGCACGGCTGGGCGAGGACGTCGAGCTCGTCGACGTCTCCACCGAGGGTGACGTCAGCACGGCCTCGCTGGCCTCGCTGGGCGGCACCGGGGTGTTCGTCTCGGCGCTGCGCGACGCGCTGCTCCGTGGCGACGTCGACGTGGCGGTGCACTCCCTCAAGGACCTGCCGACCACCCCTCAGGACGGCATCGCGCTGGCCGCGATCCCGACCCGCGAGGACCCTCGCGACGCGATCGTGGCGCGTGACGGACTGACCCTGGGCGAGCTGCCCATCGGTTCGCGCGTCGGCACCGGCTCACCGCGCCGCGCCGCCCAGCTGCACGCGCTGGGCCTCGGCCTCGAGATCGTCGACATCCGCGGCAACGTCGACACGCGGCTGCGCAAGGTCGCTTCCGGCGAGTACGACGCCGTCGTACTCGCTCGCGCCGGGCTGGCCCGGCTGGGTCGCGCCGACGAGATCACCGAGACCCTCGACCCCCTGCAGATGCTCCCGGCCCCCGGCCAGGGCGCTCTGGCGGTCGAGTGCCGCGCCGACGACGTCGACCTGGTCGCCCGCCTGCGTGAAGCCCTCGACGACCCGCACACCCGGGCCGCGGTCGAGGCCGAACGCACCCTGCTCGCCACCCTCGAGGCCGGCTGCGCCGCTCCCGTGGGGGCCCTGGCCGATGTCGTCGAGGGCGACGACGGCGAGGAGCTCTGGATCCGTGGCGTTGCGCTGTCGCTCGACGGCGGACTCTCCGTCCGCAATTCGATGTCCGGATCCACGAGCGACGCCGCGAAGGTCGGTCGCCTGCTGGCCGAGGACCTGCTCGAGGCCGGCGCCGCCACCCTCATCAGCACCACCCACTCCGAATCACCAGCTAGAAGTGAGCAGTCATGACTGGACGTACGACCAGCCCCGAATCCCCCCGTCTGTGGGTCTCCTTCGTCGGTGCAGGCCCCGGTGACCCGGGCCTGCTCACCCTGCGGGCCCTCGAGCTGCTGCAGGGTGCCGACATCGTCGTCACCGAGGGGGCCGAGCACGCCGCGCTGGTGCGTACGGCCCTGGGCCTGCCCGAGCCGCGCGTGGTCGTCGACGCGGAGGGCAACGAGACCCTCGAGTACGACGGCGGCCCGGAGTTCGTCGACGGCGGGTTCGGCGACGACGGTCAGCCGCTGACCCACGCCAACCGCGCGAAGGTGGTCGTCAAGGCCGCCAAGACCAAGCGCAACGTGGTGCGCCTGATGAACGGCGACCCGTTCCTCTACGCCTCCGGTCCCGAGGAGGCGATGGCCTGTGTGAAGGCGGGCATCGGCTTCGAGATCGTCCCGGGCGTCTCGTCGGCGACCGCGGTCCCGGCGTACGCCGGCATCCCGCTGACCACGAAGAGCAACCGCGAGGTCACCGTCCTGTCGGCAGGCGACAAGGTCGACTGGACGGCGTACGCCGACAACCGCACCCTGGTGCTGCTGTCCGCGGTCTCGACGATCGCTGAGACCGCCGCGGCTCTGATCGAGGCGGGTCGCTCGCCGCAGACGCCGGTCGCGATGACCTCGCTCGGCACCACCACCGCCCAGACCACGCTGACCTCCACGTTGGCCGGCATCGCCGCCGACGCTCGGGCCGCCCACGTGGCGCCGCCTGCGGTTACCGTGGTCGGTGAGGTGGTCGACGTGCGAGAGACGCTGTCGTGGTTCGAGACCAAGCCGCTGTTCGGGTGGCGGGTTCTGGTGCCGCGCACCAAGGAGCAGGCCGGCTCGCTGTCCTCGCGACTGCGTGGCTACGGCTCGGTGCCCGAGGAGGTGCCGACCATCTCGGTGGAGCCGCCGCGCAACCCGCAGCAGATGGACAAGGCCGTCCGTGGCCTGGTCGAAGGGCGCTACGAGTGGGTCGCCTTCACCTCGGTGAACGCCGTCAAGGCGGTCCGCGAGAAGTTCGAGGAGTACGGCCTCGACGCCCGTGCCTTCTCCGGCCTCAAGATCGCCGCCGTGGGCGACAAGACCGCCGCCTCCCTGCTCGACTGGGGCCTGCGTGCCGACCTGACGCCCTCGGGTGAGCAGTCGGCGGCCGGTCTGCTGGCCGACTGGCCCGAGTACGACGAGCTGCTCGACCCGATCAACCGGGTCTTCCTGCCGCGCGCCGACATCGCCACCGAGAACCTCATCGCCGGCCTGATCGACCTCGGCTGGGAGTGTGACGACGTCACCGCCTACCGCACCGTCCGGGCGGCTCCGCCGGCCGCTGAGACCCGCGACGCGATCAAGTCGGGCAAGTTCGACGCGGTGGTCTTCACCTCCTCCTCGACCGTGCGCAACCTGGTCGGCATCGCCGGCAAGCCGCACCCGTCGACGATCATCGCGGTGATCGGTCCGGCCACGGCCAAGACCGCTGAGGAGCACGGCCTGCGGGTCGACGTACTCGCCTCGGCGCCGTCGGTCGAGGTCCTGGTCGACGCGCTGGCCGACTTCGGGGCGTCGCGTCGCGCGGCCCTGATCGAGTCGGGTCAGCCGGTCACCAAGCCGTCGGACCGCAAGCCGTCCGCGCGCCGGAAGAGCTCGCAGGGCTGATCAATTGCCCTCGCTCCGCTCGGGCGGGCGTGGCGCTCGTAACCCCCGGCTTCCCTCCTCGGCTTGCTCGCTGGCGCTCGCGTCGCTCGTCAGTCCAGCCGGGGGCGCGCCACGCCGCTGACCTGAGAGACTGGGCTCATGGAGCTCCCGATCACTCGCGGACGGCGCTTGCGTCGTACGCCTGGCCTGCGGCGACTCGTCTCGGAAACCGCGATCCGGCCCTCACAGCTGGTGCTGCCGCTGTTCGTGCGCGAGGGGATCGACGAACCCAAGCCGATCTCGTCGATGCCGGGCGTGGTCCAGCACACCCGCGACTCGCTGCGGAAGGCGGCCGCGGAGGCGGCCGACCTGGGTCTGGGCGGCGTGATGCTCTTCGGCATCCCCGCGGTCAAGGACGAGCTCGGCTCGGGCGGCCTCGACCCGGACGGCATCCTCAACGTGGCCATCTCCGACGTCGTGGCCGAGGTGGGTGACGCCCTGCCGGTGATGGCCGACCTGTGCCTCGACGAGTTCACCTCGCACGGCCACTGCGGCGTCCTTGCTGCCGACGGGTCGGTCGACAATGACGCGACCTTGGCGATCTACGCCGAGATGGCGCTGGCGCAGGCCGCCGCCGGCGTCGACCTGGTCGGGCCGAGCGGCATGATGGACGGCCAGGTGGCCGTCATCCGCCAGGCGCTGGACCTGGCCGGTCACACGGACGTCGGGATCCTGGCCTACTCCGCGAAGTACGCCTCCGCCTTCTTCGGCCCGTTCCGGGAGGCAGTCGACTCCTCGCTGGTCGGGGACCGGCGTACCTATCAACAGGACTTCGCCAACGCCCGCGAAGGAGTCCGGGAGGCCCTGCAGGACGTCGCCGAGGGCGCTGACATCGTGATGGTCAAGCCTGCGCTGGCCTACCTCGACGTCGTACGACGGGTCCGCGACGCCGTCGACGTCCCGGTGGCGGCGTACAACATCTCCGGCGAGTACAGCATGGTCGAGGCGGCCGCCGC
>Ga0070698_100000206_pt1 | contig 56888 bp, 56 predicted proteins | sample KBSK1502metaG_FD_65477 | JGI IMG/M metagenome (GOLD analysis project Ga0070698, IMG submission 65477) | Corn, switchgrass and miscanthus rhizosphere microbial communities from Kellogg Biological Station, Michigan, USA - KBS K1-50-2 metaG | ecosystem: Host-associated > Plants > Roots >...
AGAGGCCGCGCGGATAGGTGAGTGGTCACGGTCGTCGTGCCGGGCGGCCGTCCCAGCGGTGAGTGGTCCATGCCTGGCGGATCAGGCTGCGGACGGTGATGATGGCGTCGGCGAGGTCGAAGTAGGCGTCGATGACCTCCTCGCGGCGCTCGGAGCAGCGTTGCAGTCGGCCGAAGGTGTTGTGCCAGGCGTTGGCGCGTTCGACGGGCCAGCGCTGCCCGGCCTGGAGGGGTGCCTGCTCGCCTTTATGGGCGATCTGTCCGGTTAGGCCGCGCCCGCCCAGTTCGTCGCGGGTTTTCTGGGAGTCGTACCCGGCGTCCAGGTGCACCCGGATGCCCGGGGGCAGCGGGCCGAGGTCCTTGAGTTTGTCCAGGGTGGGGGCCAGCAGCGGGGAGTCGTGCCGGCTGGCGGGGGCCAGCACCCGGTCCAGCGGGATGCCGTGCCCGTCGGTCATGAGCGACCGTTTCATGCCCTGCTTGCCGCGGTCCACCGGGCTGCGCCCGGCGCACTGCCCGCCGCCGGGCGCCTTGCCGATGCACCCGTCCACGAGGATCTCCTCCAGGACCAGGCCTACGATGCGGTCATAGGCGTCCAGCGCGACCTGCTTGAGCTGGGCGAAGATCCCGGCCCTGAGCCACTCGTCACGGCGGTCGCGGATCGTGGTCGCCGAGCAGGTGCCGTCGGCGATCGAGACATACGAGCAGCCAAACCGCAGGATCTGGACCAGCTTGTCGAAGATGATCCGGTCGGCGATCCGGGGCCGGTGGCAGCCCAGCGGGTGCGCGGGATCATAGACGGGGCGGTCGGGCAGCAACGCGGCGAACTGGTCCCACAGCGGCTCCAGCAGCCATGATGGAATGGCAGGCACAGGCACTCCCGTGATCACTGAGCGTAGGCAACTCGAATGATCACGGAACCTGTGCCTGCCTCACCTCAAGACACGCCGAAGCCCCACAAGTCACGCCAATCCGCGCGACCTCTAAGACGATCAAGAAGAACGAGAACGCGCTCGAGCCGCTCCTGAAGATTGTCGGTGCCCGGAAGCTCCGCCAATTGTCGGCGGCCGACGTGCGGCAGGCACTGTCCAAGATGGCCCCCGGGTACTCGAGCGCCGTTGTGACCATGGGACACCTCGCGCTGAAGCGCACCATCCGGCACGCGGAAGCCAACGACCTGGTGGGCCGCAACGTCGCGGCCCTCGTCGATACCCCGAAAGGCCAGGAAGGACGGCCGTCAAAGTCCCTGACGTTGGAGCAGGCTATGGCGGTCATCACCACCGCCAAGAGCCTGCCTGTCATCGAGCTCCATCCCGGACTTAAGGACGTCCGCCGGCCGGCCAGCCTGATGCATGCCTACATCGTGCTGAGCCTGCTGGCCGGAATCCGCACCGAAGAGGCCAGGGCGCTGGACTGGCAACACGTCGATCTTGACGGTGATCCGGACGCCATCCCTCCCGTCCCGCCTCATGTGGCCGTGTGGCGATCGGTACGTGCTCACGGCGAGACCAAGACCGAGCGGTCGCGCCGCACGCTGGCACTTCCCCAGCTGGCAGCGGCGGCGCTCCGCGACTGGCGGGAGAGCCAGGCCGGCGAACATCGTGCGGCCGGTGCAGTCTGGCAGGACACCGGGCTGGTGTTCACCACGCAACTCGGCGCAGCCCTCGACCCGGCCAACGTCCGGAAGATGTTCAAGCGGGTGTGCCGGGAAGCGGGGATCGGGGACACCTGGACGCCCCGCGAGCTCCGCACCTCGTTCGTCAGCCTGATGAGCTACCGCGGGGTCAGCATCGAAGAGATCGCCCGCATGGCCGGACACGCCTCCACCCGGACCACCGAGGTCGTGTACCGCCGGGAACTGCGACGGGTGATCACGACAGGCGCCGAGATCATGGACGAGGTCTTCGGGACACGCTGACCGTAAACCGACAGTCAGCCCATCCCGCACGTGCCCGCTTTCTGAGAGCGCGCCTACCGAATACGCATTCACTCCCGGACAAGCCTCAATGATCTTGCGAGGCGCCATCCGCGCGGTTCGCAGAATCGGGCGTTCGCGGCGCTGCCGCAGCGCATACTTATGCGGTCTTCATGGGCTCCCCGATCGGCGCGGATTTAGTCGGCGGACCGTGCTCGGACCGCCGCCATCCGCGCGGGATTTTCAGCCGTTTAGCGAGAGGGTGAGATCTGCCCGGTCGAACCGGGCGAGGAGGCTGGGCTTGCGATTATGCTGCCGCCGCAGTTGCAGGTATCGGTAGGTGAACTCGCCGACGTGGCCGACGCGCTCGGCGACGGCCTGCAGGTCTTTGAGCAGATCGACAGCGGCGTCATAGTCAGCCGGCTTCTTGGTGTCGATCAGCGCGCTGACGCGTGCCCAGGCCGTTTCCGGGTCGCGGGCCAGGGCGTCCAATCGCTTCTCGCGGGCCACCGCGCGCTCTCGTGCGCGGCGGGCCTCCTGCGCGGCCTGCGCGGCTTGGGCCCGTCGCTCGCGCTCCTGCCTGGTTTCGGCGGCGGCGTCCAGCAGTTCAGCCACCGTACGGCGGGGACCGCCGCCGCTGGCGGAAGCCGGTTCACCGCGGAATCGGCGGCGCAGCTCCATCTGGACCGTGGCCCCGTGGCCTTGGGCAACCCGGTGGAGGAGCTTGTCCTTGTCGCTGGCCGGCAGATCCTGTATCAATCTGGCCAGTTTGTCAGGGTCGTCTTTCGTCTCGGCCAGGGGAGGGCTTGCCTGGGCTGCGACCTGGAGCAGATCGGCGTCGAGGCGGAGAAAGTCGGCGAGCGCGCGCTGTGGTGCGGTGAGGGCTCCCAGGCCTGCGGGGACCGGTGGTTCGAGTTCGCCTTCTTCGTCGTCGTCAAAGGCGTCCTCGTCGCGTTCCCAGGTTCCATAGGCCGCCAGCCAGCCCAGGTAGAGGGGTCGCAGGTCCCCGGCAGCGAGTTCGGCGCGGACCCCGACGATGGCCGGCAAAGAGTCCTCGGCGCCTTCGACCCAGTCCCCGCTTTCGTCTTCGCTGGTCAGGTCGAGGATGAGGTGTTCTCCGGAGGCCCAGGCTGCCACGTGGGGCTCGATGCAATACCGCTCGGCGGTCTCCAGGCTGAGCAGTGCGCGGGGCAGGCGGAGCATCACCTGATGAGTGCCCCAGTTGGTGAGGTAGAGGTGGGCGTCGTAGTAGCGCTCCATCATCGTGCGCGGGTCGCCGCGGAAGTTCCCCCAGTGGTACTCGTTGGTGAAACTGGCGGCCGTGACCCGGGCACGGGTAGACAGCGCGCGGACCTCGGCCTGCTGTCGTTCGTCCAACGGGTAGTCGACGGCCAGGAACTCGTAGTACTGGTACTCGCTCATATTCGCTATCGTCCGGTGGCCCAGCGCCGATAGGCGCCGATCCATTCGGCGCCACCCGGGGGCGGAATGGGTAGCGGCAGATCCAGGATGCCGATGGCCTGCCGGTGTTTCCCGCGGGAGCAGACCGCGGCGATCCCGGTGCCGGATAGCAGGTCGATCTTGGTGACATTCACCTCAACGCCCAGGACGGTGGTCCGGAATGGGACTGCCAGATGCTCCTCGATCACGGCGTGGAAACCGGCGAACTGCTCATACTCGTCGTAGGCGTCCACGGTGGCTTGCTCGACCAAAGCGTCCAGCTCAGCGTCGCTCGGTCCTGCCACGTCCCGCAGCCTACCGAGACAGCGCGGCGGGGGCCGCACGCATGACCAATCTTCACAGGCGCTGGGCCGCAGGCACCGACGACACCACCTTGTCCGGCGGTGAAGGATTCCGGGTTAGCTCCCTGCCTACGGCGAGAAGTGTGCAGCCTGACGCGAGATCGATGCAGGGATCTGCTACGGGGTTGCCGGCCTGAGCCGGAGCCGCTTCTGGATCCCGTCGGCGTCGAGCTGGCCTGTGGCCACGGACATAGTCAGCTCGAACGCTTCGTCGTCGGTCAGATCCAGGTCGTATCCGTTGATTCGCAAGAACACGACAGTGGCCAGCATGGCGAGCCGCTTATTGCCGTCAACCAGCGCGTGATTGCCAGCCAGCGAGTGCATGAGCGCGGCTGCTTTTCCGGTCAGCGTCGGATACGCCTCCTGGCCAAAGAAGCTGGCCTGCGGCCGGTGACAGGCCGAATCGAGCAAGCCAAGATCCCGGACGGGGCCCGCCCTCAGCGCGTTCACCAGGTCCAGCAGATCCTCCAGGCTGAGGTATTCGGTCCCTGAAGCCGGATCGGTCACGTGTGGCCGAGCCTGTCGAGAACCTCGCCCCACCGGTCGAGCATTTCGGCAGTGGCCTCGCGCACGCGATCGGTGTGCGCGAGCTCGCGGGCGCTGCGCCGGATCGCTCGCAGCACGGCCTCGTGGAGGGAGACGTGCTCCGACTCGGCCAGAGCCTTCAGCAGTGCGCTGTCTTCGTCGTCGAGCCGCAGATTCATAGCCATGCAAACATGGTACCAAAGTGGTACTGCGCAGCTCGCGAGGCGACTCGATCGGATGCGAACCCGGCGTCTCGCAAATGAGCTGGTCGGGTGACAGCAGATCACTGCGGCTTCCAGGACGGTGCCTGCCCGGCATCCGTGCTCGCCGGAACTATCTCCCTCGTCGTTCTTCACGGCTGTATCACGAAAGCTCGGCAGGGGGTGACAGCCGCGGGGCTGCCATCGCGGACCTGCGCGAGGCGCTTGAAGGCTTGATCGCCGAGTTCGGCGTGTCGAAGGAGCTTACGCTCACCTTCGACGTGGCCTGATGCCACCGGTCCCGTCCGTACGTGGCGAGCGGATCGTCCGGGCGTTGGAAAAGGCCGGGTTCAAGGTGGCCCGCGTGACCGGCAGAGATCACATCATGCGGCACCCTAATGGCGCGGCTCGACGATCCCGGTGTACCAAGGTGGCGATGTTGCCAAAGGAGCACTCCGCAGGATTGTCTCCGACATCGGCGTGACCATCGAGGAACTTCAGCGGCTGTGCCCGAAAGGCTCGCCACGCCTCGACCAATAAATGCCACCTTTTTCACTATTTGTGAAACGCTGGTTCTTCCCTGCTTGGGTGCGTCTCGGGCGCGGGCTGATGAGCGCCTCGAGGTTGAAGCCGTCATTGCGCCGGTGTTAGCGGGTGAAGGTGAGGGTCACGATGTCGAGGCCGCTGATCCGGTCAAAGCGTCGGAGGTTGGCTGGTCCGACGCGCCATCCGACGGTGATGGCCGTTGCCGCGACGAGCCGGTCGTGCGCCCCGACGTCCAGGCCGGTTGCGGCGAGGTCCGCCCATATGCGAGCGTGCACGCGAGCGGCGAGCAAGCGGAAGCCAGCGGAGCGCCGGCCGCAGTCTGCCTTCCTCCCGCACTCGCGGGCCACGATCAGTCGGTACTGCATAGGTGTGATGGGCAGCAGAGCAAGATCAGGATGCAGGAAACCAGGGTCAAGATCAGTGGGAGGAGCATCAGCGGCAGGAGCAAGGAGAGCAGAAACGGCAAGGTGAGCAGGGCAGACAAGACGGCGTGAAATCGTAGGAACCGTTGACGCGGCGCGGGCGGGAACGCCCGCCGCCACGAGCCCTGGAGGTTATGACGGGTGACTCCCGACCAGTGGATCGAGCGCTACCGCGGGCCTGGGAGACAGCAGACGTCGACGAAGGCCGACCTGTTCACCCCGAATGCCTCCTACCGGTCCAGCGTCTTCCGCGAGCCCTTCCTTGGCCGCGACGCGATCCGCTCCTACTGGCAGCGCGGCGCCGGCACGCAGCAGCAGGTCGCCGTCCGCATGGGCCGACCCATCATCACCGACGACCGTGTGGCGTTGTTCGCGCACGATGGCTTATGCCGTTGACTGTGAACGTGGAGGTGCCGCCGCGCGATTGGCATGTTTCATACCCTTAAGACGAGATTACCCTGCGTAAGGGACGTTATCCCACAGCGACGGCGCCTGAGGCCCAATGTCAGTCCGGTCGCTCATCTTTCGACCCCGAGATCGAGATATTCGGCCTCGGTAAATTCTCTAACTCGCAATTGAACTGCTCGGCTGACCCTGTGGTCTTGGAGTTCGTGGGATATGAGGCTGCCGAAGGGGTCTTTGATTGCTCTTATGAATGGTCGAGCGTGCGGGAGGTCAGACCTCAGATTGCCTACCAAATATAGCCAGAATATCGTTCTATAGCCACTTGCACTTGCACTCTTCCACTCGTTCCAGCTCATCGTCTGGACCCGCGCATCGACTCCTGACGATTTGAGCTCGATTAGACGATCGGCCTTTCCTGCTGCAATCGAGAGGATGTCGAACCCTGGGAAGAGACGGCTTATGCCGTGCGACTCCAGTTCGGCCATTACGTTCTTGACTACCTCGTTTGCTGCCTCCGCACGCCTGATGGCCTCAGGACTGTGTACATCGACGACGAGCGATTCGCCATCAACGGGCCCGTCATCGAACGACTGCACGTCAGCTAGGTGCAGTCCCTGTCGCCGAAGCCGACGCACCTCGTATCCCATGGCTACCTGCATGCCGAGGAGGTCGAGTGCTTGGAGATCGGTGCCGGCGGCGGCTCGCCTCGGACGGTCTGACGTGTTGTTTCGATCGTATGGCTTGTGCGGGTCACGGTCGGCGTCGTCGTGATGGCGATCACCGAAGATGACGAGGGGCTGGCCTTCGATCGTCAGGTCCTCGAAGCGAAGGAGCGGAACAGGAAGGGCCGCCGGACCAGTAACTGTCGGCGGTCGCGCGGGCATTTCCACGGGTTCTTCGCCCGCTTCCGGTGCGGGGCTGGGCGCAAGGTCTTGGCCGGACGTAGGGATGTCGTCGTCGGAATAAGTGTCGGTGAGCTCGTCCGCTATCTCGGCGGCGAATCCGGAAGCACCCGCAATATCAAGTAGTCGCTCCCGTTGACGTTCGTCGCTCTGGATGAAGGCGAGGAATGTCTCGACGAGGTTCACTCCGAGTGCATCGGCAAGCGCCATAGCCACCCCCTGAGCAGCCTCAGCTCCCAGCGGCCAGGCAGGTCCGTCCCAGACAATGAATGCCTGGAGCGGTTCGTCGGGCGTGGGGGGGCGCACGAAATAAGGGCGGGGCGCGAGGCGATCGAGGTTGACCCCATCGAGTGTGCATGTCATGCGCAGCTCATCGACTGGCTCCAGTTTCTCGGCGAACTCGATCAGGATCCGCTTGTCGCGGGGTTCGGTACGTTCGACCCGGATTCTTGCGAGCAGCGTCGGGATTAGGGAGCGAAGCCCTCGTCGCAACTCGGCCACTTCATCAGGGTCCAGTGGCGATTCGCCAGGGTCTGGGTGCCATTGGAGGACGTCTTCGAGGACTCGCACGCCAAAGAGCCGCGTGAGTGGCGCCGTGGCGCCCGGCTCTGCCACAAGGATGAAGGTCGGTACGGTCCCGGCAACGCCACTGCGCTCTCGAATGCCTGGCGTGGCCGCGTACAAGACCTTGGTGGCAGGAAGAAAGCGAGGACCATCGGACGTGTCAGCTAGCAAGGGCACGTCCGCCAGAGTGGCGTCGGCGTCACCAGATGTCGACCGCCCGCTCAAGAGCTCGAACATCTGGCGATACACGGGCTTGATCACCGTCCGCAGCTGAGTCGCGTCGATATGGTCGCTTCCCGGTGATCCGAACAGCAACTCCAGTCGCTGGCACATCAGACGGGCATCTTCCATGTCGAAGGTTGAGGGCGAAAGTTCGCTTCGGATGCCAAGGCGCTCGGACAGCATCCGGAGGCTGTGGGAGGGCAGCCCCGGTTCGACATCGAGGATCGGCATGAGCTGGCCGGACGACCGGCCTCTACGGCCGAATCGGCGTTCGATCTCTACGGACGGTTGCCACACTACTTCTGGTCGCCGTGGTCCTTGGGTGGTCGGGCAGAACCCCCGTCTGCGAAGCCGGAACAGCCAGAGGTTGTCACCAGCATTGTGTAGTTCATCGGGCTGGGCGCGTTGCGGTTTAGCTCGGCTCCCGGGCCACTTGTCGTTATCTACTAGGGCAACCTGAGCCTCGGCGAATCCCGCATACCAGGTCCAATGACGGGTGAGATGTGCGAAGATCCGTCGCCCGACCTCGGATGAGGCGTCACGCTCGGCCGCTTCGAGCAATGGCAGGATCCCATCGAGATCGTGCACCTCGTAAAGGTAAGGAACTACGGAGTCAGCCTCGGGGCGACGGGCGAGCCATCCTTGCAACTCGTCGCGGTAAGCAATCCACATCGGACCAAGCTGCTTGAATGCTCGGCCTTGCGGCTGAGCGAAGCCCTTAGTGGTCAGCCAGCCAGTGGCGTCGTCTTCCACGTCGTGGAAGTGAACGGGCCGCAGAGTTCGGTTGACCCCAATCCAGGACAAGAACGCGATCCAACGATCGCGCTCGTCCGTCTCGATCGCCTGGTCAGTGTCCTCCTCCAGTCCAACTTCGTCGTCCTCCTCATCCGCCGCAGATTGCAGAACACCCAGATCACGGAGCGTGCCTAGGAATTGTTCGGACGGCGCGAGGTACAGGAAATCCAATACCTCCGATGCGGGGTCACTGACAGGGACGGCCTCCACTATGTGCTCCACCGAGTCGTCTCCGATCCAGTCCGAACCGAAATAGACGCGGTAGGCAGGCAGCCATCGTTCCTCTCCATCAGAACCGCGGCACGGGACAGGCAGGCGGCTGAGATTGAAAAGCGCCCGGTCGCTCTGCAATCGCTGATAGCGAAGGGGGCGGTCCGGCTTGGCGAATGACCCGGCCAGCTGACAGACGGCGGCGAGCGTATTGATGTTTTGAAGAGTCTTGAGCAGCTTGCTGGCGGCGCTATCGGGATTGAGGACCAGAGCAGGGAGTACCGCAGCTTGCATAACTTGTTCGAATCGGAATTCCCTGATCTCGAACAAGGCCGCCCATGCCTTCATACGGTCATCAAGGTACGCACTTCGCTCCTTCGGTAGAAGCGCGCCCCAGCAGATCGAGTGGCACATGAAACGGAGACCATGCAGCGGCAAGTCGTGGCGAGCGGATCGTGGGGGGTAAAAAGCCGCGTCGTCCCTAAGCGCGACGCGCTCGACGGTCCTCTCCTCTGTCCGAAGTACCGGGAACAGTGGTTCAGCACGGGCTCGTTCCTCAACCGTGCTGCGCTGCCGGGGACTGGCCCGCTCCCACAGAACTCTGCACAACTCCAGCAGCGGATCGATCTCGAAACCGCCAGACTCGTCATCGACCAGGCGTGATCGGTAAGGATCATGCAGGGAAGCAAGGACTCCGACGCTCTCAGCCGGCTCCAGTTCCGTTGCCCCGTGGTCAGCAGCGATCCGGGCCCATCTGCCAGAACAGTAGCGGGCGGACGGAAAGCGCCGGTCTCGCCACGTGGGATCTTCACCAAGGACCTTGCGAAACTGCTCGCCCTCGCCGCCGAGGATGGCCGGAGGCAGAACCGCTTCGGCGAGAGTAAGAATCGAGCCGAGTTCTGTCGGGAGAAGCGGCTCACCCGCCAGCTCCTCAACGAGACTCTCATGAAGGAGTTCAGCTGCCGGGCCACCCATGCGATGATCGCCGTCCCCACGATCCAAAGCGGCCAGCACTGCCTCAGGGCCGACCTCTCTCAAAATGGGCAACAGTTGCGTGCGCACAAGGCGGGCGGCCTGCCCAATCAAGTGTGCATTGTAGTCACCGGCGTCGGACGACACTCTCAACTGACGCCGAGACAGGTCAGTCATGAAGGCCCCATTGACCAGCAAGGGGTACGGACACAACTCGGCAGTCGGCAAAAAGACATGGAATCGACGCCAAGCGTCCGTGAACTCGCTGGCTGCCTCGGGCACGAGCGTCGCCACGGAAACTTCAGCGAACTCCACTCCGTCCCAGGCTGGCCCGGAGAGACCGACCCGATGATCGCCGATCTCCACGTCAGCATCGTGAGCAAGAAGAAAGGTCGCCGATTCGCCATCGTCGGCGTCAACGGTGACCCTGTAGAGACCCGTCTCGATAAGACCGTGCGACACTTCCCACCCGTAGTCGCGAAGCCGCTCCCTCCGGACAAGCCATGAACGCCTTTCCTGCCGCCCTCGCTGGTCGACTGACACGTCGACTCGTTCGAGATGCTTGAGAAACAGGACCGTCGTAAGCGGCAGACCGAGCAAGGTGTCCGCAACCGCGGTCTGTTTATCCAGGCTAAGCTCCCGGCTGAACGGAAAGCGGAACGCAGTGTTAAGGCCATCCCTTTCATACGCGGCCCATTGGGCGGGGAGGTCAATCAGCCGGAATGGAAAGCGCATTGCCGGCACTGCCCTTGGCGGGGGAGAACCAAGGGTGCGCCACAGCGCATCGACATGCGGCCGCGCATGTGCCGCGCCGAGCTCGAAGGAGTATGTTCGCGAAAAGGCCGCAGGCGCGGAGGTTATCTCAAGCACCGACTTAAACCCAAGTCCCTTATGGCCGATCGAAGCCCGGCGAATACCGCGCGCATCCACCTTGGAGCTAGCACCAAGCCCGCAGAGCCCTTGGACGTCCTCATCTGTCAGCGAACGACCGGAGTTGGCGATCCACAGCTCATGGTCGGTTACGAGAAACGACACGCGATCCTCTACCGATCTCCCCTCAGCCATGGCATCATCGGCGTTCTGAAGAAGCTCATAGACAAGACGTCCCCGATAGTCGCTAGCTACCTGAGCCTCCTGGCTGACATCCTCCTGGAGGCGCGACGGTGCTGCTCGATATACACCGAGATTCTGATCAACGATGCGATCGATGATGTCGGGTCCCATCGGAGTGCCCCCTACCTGCACCAGCGGCAGTCGACCGTCAAGGTTCGCTGGCCACAGACGGCCCTGGAGTGGTCTTCGCTGAGGTTCTGCTCGCGCGCCGTTTCAAACATAACTACTTCCGCCAGCCGTTTGCCCCGAATGCTACCGATCACCTGCGACACGGCGGCCTATCAAGCATCCTTGCGGCCTCAGTTAACGAAGATCTAGTCGTGCCGTCAGTATGGCTAAAGCTACTCGCCAACCGACCTAGTTTCGCGTGATGGTTCTCTTACCGGGCTTGCAGTGTGGGAGTAACTCGTCGGCGGTCCTGGTCCAGGTGAAGGGGTGGCAGCGGTCGTTCCAGCCGCCAGTGAAGTTCTCGATGGCGCGATGAGGTCCTCGACCGAGGTGAAGCTGCCGCGGCGGATCGCCTGGCGGGTGATGATCGAAAAGAAGATCTCCGCCATGTTCAGCCAGGATCCCGACGTTGGCGTGAAGTTCAGCGTGATCCGGGGGTGCTTGGCCAGACGGCCCGCATGTCGGGGTGGGTGTGGGTGCCGTACGTAGTTGTCGCACTAGGGGGTTGGGCAGGCCGAGTAGCGCCGCGAGGTGCTGGGCGGGGTAGGAGAAGACGGGACGCTCGCGCCTGCGATTCCGGGCCAGCCACAGAGGGGACAGGTACAGCTTGAGCCTTGTCGCGCCGCCCCGGCCGCCGCCGCGCAGGATCGCGCCATAGGCGGAGAGGGTGCAGCTGGGTGTAACCCGGATACGCAGAAGCATGGCACGGCATTATGGGGACCATGCACGTTCGGCGGATCACCATCGAGCGGTTCCGTGGGATCGAGAGACTTACGTTCCAGCCCGGTCCTTGCACGGTAATCCTTGGGCCAAATAATGCGGGCAAGAGCACGATCCTCGAAGCGCTCGATCTCCTTCTTCACCCAGGCATGGGACGGCCTCGCCCGGCACCCGAGGAGGTTGACTACTTTGGCCGGGATCCGTCCGCGGGGTTCGAAGTCGAGGTGGTCCTTGGAAACCTCACCACGCGTTTCCAGGCGGAGGCTTGCCAGTACTTGGAAGGTTGGCGCGCCGCCGACGCCACACTAGTTGCGGAGCCTGACGGAGATGGCGTCGAGGCGGTGGTTCGGGTGCGTGTTCGAGGCACGTCCGACTTCGACCTTGTACATGAGTTCGGCAAGCCGGAGTCAGATGGGGCGCGCTTCAACCCGGCCCTTCGGGCGCAGGTGGGCTGGGTGTTCGATGGTCGGGCGCGGGATCCAGTTCGTCAGCTTTTCTTCTATCAGAGCGGCCTGCTTGACCGCCTGTTCGCAGGCGCTGATCTTGGTCCGGCGCTCGGGACTCTCCGGGAGGCTCTCAGCGGCGGGGCTGACGCGATCAACCGAGATGACGCGGTAGCTCCTGTACTTGGTGAGCTATCGACCGATTTGGAGACGCTTGGCTTGCTCGAGTCGGGTGAGTTCACGGCCTTCGAGGCAGGCGACATCTCCCGGCGGGCGCTGCTTCAGACCCTGCGATTGACCCTGCCCGGCATTGGTGACGTATCCATCCCACTTGCTCGGCAGGGCAGGGGTGCGCAGCGTCTGGTATTGGTGGCGGTCTTGCTTCGGCTATCGGCTGCCACCGGGCTGGTGCCCATTGGCGGATTTGAAGAGCCGGAGGAGGCCCTCGAACCTCTCCGGCAGGCTCAGATTGCCGAGATGTTGGTGAAGATCGTACGCCAGGGCGGGCAGATCTTCGTCGTGACTCACTCCCCTGAGATCGCCCGGTGCTTTGGCATCGAAGACTTCCTCCTCCTTCGGGAGAGGACGACAGGAGAAGACGCGCGGCACCTGTCGCAGGTGCTTTCCTCTGCTGTTCGCCAAACTTACGAGCGGCACCTCGACGGGAGTGTCGTTCGCGGTCTTTTCTGCTCGGTACCTGTCCTGGTAGAAGGGCCGAGTGACCGTGCGGTGCTCCAGGCGTTCTGGCGTGAACTCGCCAAGGGCGGACAGGTGCTTCCTGCATTTCGGCTCGGTTTGGATGTGGTCAACGCTGAAGGCGTGCCCAATATGCCTATGCTTGCTGCGGTACTAAGCCAGGCAGGCAAGCACGTTGTCGCCTGGGTCGATCAAGATAATTCGCAGGCCATGAAGGAAGTGACCCGGCTGAGGAGCGAGGGCAACTGTGCTGCCCTGCTCCTTCATGACCCGGACCCAGGCCGTCAGAACTTGGAACAGGCCTTGGCGTGGGGTTCTTCTTTGCCCTCCTTGGCCAGCGCTATGGAGGCCATCGCACTCGACCGCGGCTACTCCTGGGCAGACCAGCGAGGGGAGCTTCTCAATCGGCTGCCTCAAGTTGACACTGAGACTCGGGAGCAGGCGAGGCGGACGTCGTCCGTTGCTGACTTCTTGGGCAGCTTGGAAGAAGCGGACGCCCGTAACATGGTCGCTTCCGCGCTTGGCGCTAAAGGTGTGACGCCTTTTGAGATGAAGGGAGCCCGGCAGGCCCGAATCGTGGCCGAGAAAATCATCCAAATGGAAGGAGTGCCGCAGAATTTCGCGGTGGCCTTCCGTAGCCTGGATGCCTGGGCCCGCAGTGGGCACCCCCCAGGGGTTGAGATCCAGATGGTAAGCCGTGCATGAGTTCCGAGTCGATCCCGATCACGATGCGGTCCTGAATTCTGAGGCCCGTCACCTTGTGGTAACCGCCCCACCGGGGACCGGCAAGACCAGCCTCTCGGTCCGGCTCGCTGGCAGGCTGGCGCCGGATGTTCCACCGGGGGGACGCGTCCTGGTGCTCACTTTCTCCACACAGGCTCGATCTCAGCTCGAACGCGAGGCCGCACGGCAGCTGTCGCCGGAGCTTCGTCGCAGGGTAGAGATCACGAACTATCACCGGTTCTTCTGGAACCAAGTGCTCGCCTACAGGCGGGCTCTGGGCCTCCCGATGCGGCTTGACATCGGCAGTAGCCGACGAAGGCACGATGCGCTTCAGCGCGCCGACTCAGAACTCGTGAGGGAACTCGCGAGAAGCCAAGGGCTCATCGAGTCCCTCGCTGAGCACGCATTTCCCGAGTTCCGGGACGACCGAACTCCCGACCAGAAGAGCCTGGGAGTTCTGCTTGCAGTAGTAGAGGCGGAACAACGGGCCGGACGGCTCGTGTTCGATGACCTGGGAGCGCTCTTTTGGTCTCTCGTCCAGCGCTTCCCGGCCGTTGACAACGCTTACCAATCTCGTTACCCAGCGGTCATCGCTGATGAGCACCAAGACGCCTCGGCTCTCCAGGATGCCGTCGTGCGCCGGTTCGGGCGTGAGCGGTTGGTCGTGTTCGCCGATCCCATGCAGCTTATCCACGAGTTCCGCGGAGCCAGTCGCGATCGACTGGAACGCCACCTGGCAGATTGTGACCAAACTCTGACACTCGGGACTCCGCACCGGTGGCATGATTCCCAGGAACTGGCGCGCTGGCTGCTCGCCGTTCGTGCCCGGCTCCAGGGCCGCAGAGTACCCTGCGTGCCTCCTGCTGAGCTTCGAATCCAATGCAGTCCCGCCCAGCGAGGCTTCAACGGCATGAAACCGTATGTGAAATACGCGGTCTCAGGAGCTTTCGCAAGGGGCTGTAGAACTGTCGCCGTGCTCGCTCGGGGCAATAGAGAAGTGGCGGAAATACAATCCTATCTCTGCAAGCAGGGCCAATTTCCTTCCCAAGTCGGAACCGAGGATTTCGACGACGCGAGGCAAGACATCGAGCAGCTCGCACTGCTTGAGGACCAACAGGCCATAGCGCTGGCCGCTGTTGACCGCCTCCAAGCGCTTGCCCCCACGCTGAATGCCGCTCTCTTGACGCGGGTCAGAGGGCGGGTCCTTCCTGATGGCCTTAATCTGAACAGGGCCGGGACGGAGGCGAGCCGACTGCTTCGTGCCCTTGAACCTATCTACACCACGGGACGGGGTGCATATTTCGAGTCCATCGTGGCCGCTCTTGGGGTATGTAATGAAGCGGGCCATCATCTTCCCCGCACCGAGGCTGTACAGGCCCTCCGGGTCACCGCCCAAGCGCTGAGCAACAAGCCCGCCGATTTTGAGTATGCGATTGACCAGTATGCTGCCGCAGTTCAGACTGCCACTCATACAGCCCCCAGGATGGAGTACGGACTCTTTGTTATGACAGCCCACCAAGCCAAGGGCAAAGAGTTTGATGCGATTGTGCTAGCTGATGCAATGGAGCGTTTCTGGCCGGATGATGATGACACTCGACGACTGTTCTACGTAGCCGTCACCCGCGCCAGCAAGTCCTGGACAATCGTCGCCCCGGACCAGGGCGCTTCGCTGCTGCTTCTTCATCTTCGCTGTGTTTGATCGCCTGCGGTTCTGCTGACATGGGCAAGGCTTGCCCCAGACCGTCACTGGCGGCCCTGCAGGTCTCGCAAGGATGCACGAGCGCACGTGGGTTCGGGCGTTGCGTTTCCCAGACCTAATGTCCTGCCCTGAGCGTAGGCTCCGGACCGAGTGGACCAACGACAGAGGAGGCTAGATGGCGGGAAATCCGAAGAAGCAGCCTCACCAGGCGCAGTTCCGCCCGCCACCGCCTTGCGGACAACAGTGTTGCCTAGCCACGTGAAAGTCGACGAACTTGGGCTGGTGGTAGGCACGGTCCCGGCCTCGCCGTTGCAGTTCTCGGTGGGGCTGGCTCCTGGCCAGTACGCCCAGCTTGATGATGTCGTCGTGACCCGGCGTGAATTGCCTGGCCAGCCCGCAGTGCAGATCGCCGGGGTCGTAACGAACGTGGAGGCGGTGCATGAGGGGGCCCGGTTCGCCTCGGATGTCTTCTTGATCGAGCAGGGTGCGCTGCCGGCGGAGGTGAGCGAGGTCGCCGAGGTGACCGTCACCCGCGTGGAGCCTGAGATGTATGTGCCACCACTGCCAGGCGCGTCGGTGAGCCGGGCAGTGGGGGCGCAGCGTGATTCGGCGCTGTATTTCGATGAGATGGGTGCGTCGAAGGTTCCGGTGGGGTTCGGCCGGGATGGGCAGCCGGTGTATGTGAATTTCGAGTTCCTTGACGGAACGCGGGGTGCGCATGTGTCGATCTCGGGGGTGTCGGGGATCGCGACTAAGACCTCGTTTGCGATGTTTTTGCTGCATTCGATCATTCACTGTGGGGTGCTGGCGGGTGAGGCGCACAACACCAAGGTGCTTATTTTCAGCGTCAAGGGTGAGGACCTGTTGTTCCTGGACTATGCGAACAGCAGGCTGACCGGCAGTCAGGAGGCGCGTTATGGCGTGCTGGGCCTGCCTGCGGCGCCGTTCGCCAACGTGCGGGTGTTCGCCCCGCCGCGGAAGGGGGACCCGGCGGGCACGCCTGATGTGTCGGCTCGTGACCGGGTGGTCAGCCCGTTCTTCTGGACGCTGGCAGAGTTTTGCCAGGATGAGTTGCTGCCGTTTGTGTTCGCGGACGCTGAGGATGAGCGGGCCCAGTACACGATGCTGATCGCCCAGGTCGCCGCGCGGCTGCGCCGTGACATGGTCCCCGCCGGGGATGAGGGCGCGATCCGCATCCAGAATGTTGACCCGGCCAACGACAAGATCCTCCGCACGTTCAGCGACCTGGTTGCCCTTCTGGAGGCTGAGCTTGGTGATGACGGCACCCGGGGGTCCTGGGTGGCGGGGAGCACGGTCACCGGCAGCGTGAACGCTCTGCTGAGAAGGCTCCGGTCGGCGGTGGTGCCGTTGTCTGTAATCGTCCGCGGGGACCTGGCGCACCGGGGCGAGCGTTCGATCACCACGTCGCGCGCCCAGGTGACAGTCGCTGATCTGCATAACCTGCCCGATCGGGCGCAGCGGTTCGTGGTCGGTGTCACCTTGCGCACGGAGTTCGCCCGCAAGGAGCGGCAGGGCACTGCGCGGCCGCTGATGTTTGTCATGCTCGATGAGCTCAATAAGTACGCGCCGCGTGAGGGGGATAGCCCGATCAAGCAGATTCTGCTCGATTTGGCTGAGCGGGGCCGGTCGCTGGGTGTCATCCTTATCGGCGCGCAGCAGACGGCCAGTGAGGTGGAGCGGCGGATCCTGGCGAACTGCGCGATCCGGGTCGCGGGCCGGCTGGATGCGGCCGAGGCGGTCCGCCCCGAGTACGGGTACCTGCCGCCGGCGCAGCGGCAGCGCGCCACCTTGGCCAAGCCGGGCACCATGTTCATCGCCCAGCCCGACATCCCGGTCCCGCTGGCGGTGGATTTCCCGTTCCCCGCCTGGGCGACCCGCCCCAGTGAGAAGGGGGAGTGGGCCGGGTACGACACTGGGCCTGCCCGGCCTGCCGACCCGTTCGCCACGATCCCCGGCGCTGATGACGACCGGCCACCGTTCTAGCCCGCGCCGGGACAAGGGCGGCGAGGAGGCTGCGTAATGAAGATCCTCCACACCAGCGACTGGCATGTCGGCAAGGTCCTCAAGGGCCGTGACCGCCACGACGAACACGTGGCCGTCCTTGGCAGCCTGGTCAAGGTGGCGCGGGACGAGGACGTGGACGTGGTGTTGATCGCGGGGGATGTGTTCGAGACCGCGGCACCGACCGCGAAGGCGCAGGGCCTGGTCATGCGCACGCTGCTGGCGCTGCGCGACGACGGCCGCCAGGTGGTGGTGATCGCCGGGAACCACGACAACTCGGCCTTGCTAGATGCGGTGTACCGGCCTGTACTCGGCGAGCTGGGGCTGCATGTGCTGGGCACCCCTAAGCGGCCAGAAGCAGGCGGGCTGCTGGCGCTGCGCACCCGGGGCGGGAAGCCGGTCAACGTTGCGGCGCTGCCGTTCCTGTCCCACCGGTACGCAGTCCGCGCCGCCGAGATCATGCTGCACGAGTTCGCCGTGCACGCACTCGACTACGCCCAGCGGTTCGGCGAGATCGTGCGGCTGCTCACCCAGGGATTCACCGCCGATACGGTCAACGTATGCATGGCGCATGCCACGTTGCTCGGCGGGCGACGTGGCGGCGGGGAGCGTGAGGTGCAGACCAGCCTGGACTACGAGCTTCCGGCCAGCATGTTCCCAGCCACCGCGCACTATGTCGCGCTGGGGCACCTTCACCGGTGCCAGGAGATCCCCGGGCCGTGCCCCACGTTCTACTCGGGCTCGCCGCTGGCCATCGACTTCGGCGAGGAGGCGAACGAACCGGCCGCGCTGATCGTCACCGCCGAGCCCGGCATCCGGGCCGACGCCCGGCCGGTACAAATCGCTGGCGGCCGCCGGTTGCGGACGCTGCGCGGAACGCTTGATCAGGTGATCAGCGAGGGCGAGCAGGCCGGTGACGCTTACGTGCGGGTGGTGCTCGCCGAACCGGGCCGCGCGGGCCTGGGTGATCTGGTCCGGGACAAACTCCCCAACACCCTGGAGGTGATGCTCGACGACGCGCACCGGCCACGGCCCGGTGGCCGCGACGGGGACCGCCCCAGCCGGATCGGCCGCAGCCCCCGGGAACTGTTCGGCGACTACCTCGGTGAGCAGAACATCGACGACCCCCGGATCACCGCCATGTTCGCCGAACTCCTCGACGAGGTCACCGGCGCGCCTAGCGAGACGACGGATATGACCTCCGTCTCGTCTGGGGAGGCGTGATGCGGCCGGTTCGCTTGCTCCTGGACGGGTTCGGCTGTTACCGGCACCCCACGGAGGCCGACTTCTCCGACGTGGACTTCTTCGCCTTGGTGGGGCCCACCGGGTCAGGGAAGAGCACGCTCATCGATGGGTTGTGTTTCGCGCTGTATGGCACCGTTCCCCGGTGGGGCAAGGAGAACGCCATCGCCCAGGCGCTCGCCCCCGCAGCCAACGCCTGCCGGGTCTGCCTGGTGTTCGAAGCGGGCGGCCAACGCTACGGCGCGGTGCGGGCACTGACCCGCGACAAGAAAGGCCTGGTCCATACCAAGGAAGCCCGGCTGGAACTGCTCGACCCGCAGATCCCACCGGACGCCCCGATCGCCGACATCCTCGCCGCGAGCATCAACCAGCTCGCCGAAGGCCCCGATCAGGTCAAAGCCCGCGTGCAGCACATCCTCGGGCTCACCTACGAGCATTTCACCCAGTCAGTGCTGCTGCCGCAGGGCCGGTTCTCGGAGTTCCTGCAGGCCAAGGCCGCCGACCGCCAGGACCTGCTGGTCGAACTGCTGGCGTTCGGCGTGTACAACACTGTCGGGCAGCGGGCCCGCGAGCGCGCCAAGCTCGCCGCCGAATGGATGCACAGTGCGGAAACCATGCGCCGAGAGCTTGCCGACGCGACCGAGGACGCCGAGACCAGCGCCGCCGCCCGCGTAAAGAGCCTCGCCGACCTGGCCAGCACGGTTGAGGACCAACAGAGATCACTGAGCCAGTCCAAGGAACAAGCGGAACGGGCGGTGCAGGAGGCCCGCGAGACCCACGAGCAAGCCGGCCTGCTCGCCGCCGTGCAAACGCCTGCCGAGGTGCCGGGCCTTGCCCGCCGCATCACTGAGGCCGATCAGCTCATCGCGAAGCGCAAGCAGCAGCGGGACGCCGCGGAGGAAACCGAAGCAGCCGCGCAGCAGGCCCGCGACGAGCTACCCGATAAGACCCGCAGGGAGATATTCCGCAAGGCATACGCCGACCAGCGGGAACTCGATGAGCTGCTCGGCAAGCAAGAGCGCGAGCTTGCGACTAGGCTGGCAGAGCGGGACAAGCAAGCAGAAGCACGCCACGCCGCCGAACGCGATCTCCGGCAGGCCCGGGACGACCGAGCGCACGCTGAGCGCTCACACGCCGCCATCGCTCTCGCCCAAGACCTGCGCGTCGGCGACGACTGTCCCGTCTGTCTCCGGCCCGTCACCGCGCTCCCGCACCATCCCGTCCCCGCCGGCCTGGCGCAAACCCAGGAGGCCGTCGACTCGGCCGAGAAGCGACTCCACCGGGAACAAGAAGCCTACGGGACAGCGGTCGGCGCTGCCGCAGCGGCCAGCAGCACTGTTAACGGCACCCGCGAACAGCTGGGAAAGCTGTCCGCCGCCCTCACAGAGGCCCCAGGTGAGGACGAGGTTCTTGCATCTCTGGAAGCGATCAGCCACGCCGACGCGACCCTGAGCCAGGCCCAACAACAAACACGGGCGCGGCGGGCAGCCGTGAACGAAGCCGAGAAGATCCGCTCATCCCTCACCGAAGAGGAAAAACGGGCACGCGCCAGGCTCGCCAGTACCCGGGATTCAGTAGTCCAGTTCGGCGCTCCGGCGATTGAGGATTCCGAGCTGGCCGCAGCCTGGGCAACGCTGACCAACTGGGCACAGACTCAGCACGCCGAACGCAGCAAGCGCCAACCAGGCCTCGACACCGCCGCGGCCAGCCTACAGCGCCAAGTCGCCGGTAAAGAACGAGCGCTCATCGAACTACTGGCCGACCATGACATCACCGACATCACCGACCCCGCGCACGCTGCGGCCGCCGTGGCCAGACATCAGGAGCGGGCCGCCAACCAGCTCACGGCCGTTCGCGAGAACCGAAAGAAAGCCGCCGAATTCGACGAACAGATCCGCGCCTGCCAGGAGGAGCAACAGGTCGCCACGATGCTGGGGAACCTGCTGAAGGCAACCACATTCGAACGGTGGCTGTGCGGCGAAGCGCTCGACTCACTGATGGCCGAAGCATCCGAGACCCTCATGGAACTCTCCGGCGGCCAGTACCAGCTCGACCGGGACGACCGTAACGACCTGATCGTCATCGACTACCGGGACGCCGGCGCCCGCCGCCCCGTGCACACCCTGTCGGGCGGCGAAACCTTCCAGGCCTCCCTCGCCCTCGCCCTCGCCTTGTCCCGCCAGGTCATCGGCCTGTCCGCCGGGATGCGTGACCTGAACTCCGTGTTCCTCGACGAAGGCTTCGGCACCCTCGACGAAGACACCCTGGAAACCGTCGCCACCACCCTGGAACGCCTCGCCACCGACTCCGACCGCATGGTCGGCGTCATCACCCACGTCCCCGCCCTCGCCGAACGCGTTCCCGTCCGGTTCATCGTCAGCCACACCGGGGGCACCACAACGCTGCGCAAGGAACGGGTATGACCACCGCACCTACTCCCGTCGCGTTCACCGTCGACCCATGGGACCCCGGATACGGGCTCGCCTTCAACGAAGAGCTAGATGGCGGTGCTCTGGAAGAGTCCACAGCGGAACTCAACCTCGACCTGGAAATCCCCGGCGCCCGCTGGCACCCCATCAACCCCGACCCGACTCCGCCATTGCCCGGCACGGTGCTGTTCCTGGACGGCGTGCGGCGCATCGACGCGCGCATCTGGGTCCACGGCCACAACCCCCAGCCCGCCCCCGGGATAGCCGCATCCTTCGCTGCCGGGCTGGTCTGCTGCGACGGAGCCGCCCGCATCGCCGACGTCACCGTCGAGCGCGGCCTGTTCACTGCCGCCCCCGAGGCAACCGACATCACCACCCGCTCCGCCCGATACCCCGCCCGGCTCGCCACAGGTCCCGGGCTCGACCAGCTCTCCCTGGCCCTGCAGCAACGGCTCACCAACACCGAAGTACAACTCGCACTCACCTTCCGCGCCACGCACCCCGCCGACGATGACCTGCTCGTCGTCGACGGGCCGCTGCGCGGCCGCACCCACCTGGAGCGGACCGTCGGCTACGTCAAAACCCACCACGCCTCCTACCTCCCCCCGGAGCAAGCTGCCATCGTGGCGGCGCTCACGCCAGGCCAGCGAACCCCCGCATTCACGATGGGTACCTCCTGGCGGCGCAACTCCTGGTACCTCCAACTGCCCGGCACCCCCGGCGTGCCATGGTCCGGAATTGTCCGCCTCGAATGCTCCGCCGAACTGCCACCAGCCGACGTGACCAGGCTCGCCGACCTCACCGCCCGGCTCCTGCCACCCTTGGCCAGCACCCCTCACAAAGACCCACGCGCCCCGCAAAACCTCGTCCCCATCGGCGGGCTCGAGCGCGAGCTACGGCATCGGCTCGGCGACCAGCAGTTGCTCTACCGGGCGCTCCGCGCCGCAGCAGTCTCTGACGTACAGTGGCGGCAATCTCAAGTCACAGATGAATGAGCACACGAATGGTTCCCGCGCCGGTATGCCGGGCGCTACGAGCGCCATCGGTTCGTCCGCGCGAGCTATTTCAGGTTCGCCGCCATGATCTCCTGTCAGACCCGGTGTATCACGGCAACCACCTTGCCGAGGATGGTGGCGTGGTCACCCGGTATCGGCGTGCAGCGCGAGTTTTGCGGCACTAGCCAGATGCGGCGGCCGCGGGCAGGCTGACGGCGATCATCGCGGCGGGCTGGTATGTGAACATGGCGTCGGGGCCGGCGCCGCCAGTCACCGCGGCCACCAGCCAGGCGCGGACCGGCCGAGCATGGCAGCTACGTACTGTTACCATGATCGGCGGCGAAGATCCATGGTGACGGCGCGGTCGGCTCGCGTGGTGGCGCCGGGCCCGCCGGCCTTCGAGCTGCATACACTGGGCTGGCGGGTGTTCCAGGATCTGTGCGGGGCCATCTTACGCACCGTGTGGGGCCAGTCCCTGCAGGCGTTCGCTGACTCTAACGACGCCGGAACCAATGCTCACGAGACGACTACTCGGTGGGCGCCGGTCGCCCAAACCCCAGCTACGGGAACCAGCGTCTGTGCGCCATCCGTGGGTCGACCCGACCGGTGGTCAGTCCTTGTCGTCGGGATCATCGGCGGCCTCGTCCATGGCGGGGTCAGTGAGCAGCGCCTTGACGTCCGGGTCGGTGTCGGCACGCAAGCCGCGCAGCAGCCGGCCGAGCAACTTGTCTGCAACGTGGCTTGGTGTCCGTTCCATCGCCGCCAGGTTGAATCGCTCCACCCGGACATACTCGTCGTCGGTGGATGGCGGCCCATAGTCGGGCCAGCTGGATTCCTGGTGGCGATACCCGCGGATTCCCGTCAGTGCGATTCCGATATGCCAGGTCCCTGGGACATGGGCGCCGTGTGAGATGGCCACGGCGGCGGCGATGAACTCGCGGACGGACCCGACGATCGTATGGGTGGAGAGCACCTTCTGCGCGACGCCGTTGACCGGTTCGCTGTCCCACCCGACGCAAGCGTGGTAGAAGCTCAGGTCGCCGTCCTCATCGATTCTGAGTTCCTCGTGGTGCCGCTCGCCGACCGGGTTCTGCGCACCGCGTGGCCACGACGCCAGGGTGACACCCCCGGTGATCAGCCGCGGGCCCATGATCAAGGTTTCCAGCACGGCGCCCAGTCCTCGATGCGTCGTGGTGTACATGGGCCTGACCACGTTGTTAATAACGCCGGTGAGCAGGTTGAGGAGCGGCTGCCAGTTCTGGTCCACGCCAATTACGTCGCGGAACATCTCGGGACGCCGCACGCCGGGGCGCGCGAAGACGAACAGATGGGGACACGCCTGGGACTCCCCTCGGTATAGGTCGGCAGCGATGAGCGCGCGCAGCCCGTCCTCGGCGCCGTGCCGCTGCTGCTCGCGCTCGCGCATCAGCCGCTCGACCTGCTGGTCTGACAGGCGGCACTTCCCGGTATCCGAGCGGCCGTAATAGATGCCCTCCACCTGATGCGGCGCGTCGGCGGAGGCGTGCACCACGACCTCCAGGTAGCCGTATCCGGGCTGCTCAGAGGCCGGGATCTCGTAGGACTCGACGAACAGCGCTGGACTCACCCGCGACTGCGCCACCTGGTCCACGCGCTCACGCAGCCCGGCAAGTGGCTGGGGGTGCAAGGGGTTGCCACCGGGGGCTTCTCATCGACACCGATGTACAAGGATCCGCCGTCCACCGCCAGCGACGCCAAGTCACGGGCCAGCTCAAGGTTCGACCCCTTTGACCTCGGCGCCAGCTCGCGCTTCAGCTCACACCACGCGTGCTCGTCCAGGCGACCGTCGAAGAAGGCATCACGCAGGTCGTCCTCGTCGTGGGGCAGCGCCCGGCGCCGCCGTTCATGCCGATCCATGCGCACATCCTGCCTCGCGCCATCGTCGGCGTCGCAGCCAAGAGGCCAAACTATCGACGTCAGTCAGCCTGGCGACCTCGCGTACAACGACGGCTCGCCGCCGCCCGGGCGCCCGCGCCGCAGCTGCGCATGAGCCGACCGATCCGGTAGCGGAGCCGCGCACTCCCGCGCCCCACAAGCAGCCAGAGCCGGCTCGCCATCGGGCCTGCTCTTTGAAGGGATTTCACCACGGCGCTGGACGAGGGGGTCGTCGTAGCAGGCCCCGGCCACCGAGTGGCTACCGATCCGGTCCCCCGTAAGCCGCGCAAGATCATCACCGCGGAGCAATTCGAAGCCGTCTATGAGGCGCTACCGAACTCCGATACGCAACTCTTGGTGGAGACGGCGATTGAGACGGGGCTGCGATGGGGCGAGGTCACCGAGCTGCGAGTCAAGGACATCGACTTCTCGGCTGGGCTTGTCACCGTGAGCCGGGCCGTTATCCCAGGTTTCTTGCAAGCAGCACCCCGAGGGACGCCGATTCTTCGTCAAGAGCTATCCGAAGGACCGCGAATGGCGCCGGTTGGGGGTGAGTGCGCAGATCGTGCGCAAGCTAGCGGCGCACGTGGACGCGTATGAGCTAGGCCCCGATGACCTCCTGTTCGCGCGCCGGGGTCAACTCGCGCCATCGTCTAGGACGGACGTGCTTCCTGATCCCGAAACCCTTGGCCGCCTCACCGAGCCAAACGGGTCGGGACGCCGCTACCGGCATGGCACCACGACGGCATACGGCCAAGGCCGGTGCCGGTGTGAGTACTGCCGTCGCGCCGTCGCGCTGTACCGGGCCGAGCGGCACCGCCAGGGCAAGGATCGCCCGAGCGAGCCGCGGTCAGTGGACCTTGACCCGCATCTGCACAACAGCACGTTCCGGAACAGCGTATGGCGCCCCGCGCTCCGTGCTGTGGGGATAGACGGCGTCACGATCCACGGCCTCCGCCATGCCCATGCTTCGTGGCTGCTCGCCGGTGGCGCCGACGTCCAAGTGGTAAGGAACGAATGGGCCACGCCAAGATATCGACGACGGAGGGGTACCTGCACACGTTGCCCGACGCTGACGAAACCGCACTCACGGCTCTCAGCAGGATTCGCCGGGGCGGCACTGACGACACCGCGATCGAGGCGGCTCAGCACGAGATCGAAACGCTCAGGGCCGCACTTGTGGACCTCACTCTCGGGCTTCACCAATCCGGATTTGTGGGCGTGAAGCAGTGATCGCTCGCTTCCGATCCGTAGTCGAGTCTTGGCAGTCCGTGGAGTGTGCCGTTGTCCATCGGTGCAGCTCAAGTCGGCTGCGTCGTAGTTCAGTAGGGAGTCTCTTACAGCCTTCAAGCGGGCGACTGTCAATGTGACGTAGATCACAAAATCTCGCAGGAATACCAAACCGCTTTCATGGGCAACCTGCGGTTGTAGACCGCAGCAAGACCCGGTGATCCAAATGGAACATCGGGTCTTTTCCGTGTTGAGACCTGGACGTCCGAAGAGCATCAGCACGGGGAACGGAGCGGTCTCCCTTGAGCAGCGACGGCATCCCCCCAGCGGACAGTGGGCACGGCCGACCAACGGTTACCCGGCACCCAACAGCTGGCTGGGTCAAGCTGGGCACCGTCCTGGCAATTGTCGCCGCCGAGATCACTGAGGGTGTCCTACATCCGGTGCTAGCCGTTGGATTGGGTATCGCCGACGTGTGCATCCCGCTGATAGCGGGACTCACGGTGTTTGTTGTGGTCGTACGGGGTAGCGCGCAGACCGTTGACAGGGTTTTCCGGCTGCTCCGCTGGGTCACCAACCGACCAGAGCCAGCCTTTCCGAAGACCTCGGGCCCGCGACCTCGTCAGACGGTCACTTGGATCAGCCACGGCGCCGACGGAGTCGGCCAGGCCAATAGGGACCAGGTCGGCAACGTCGCCATGGAGGGTGCAGGGCGGCATAGGCGCCAGGACGGGAGTGATCCGGCTGGCCTGACGAGAAGTGGCCTACCGAAGAAGGGGGTCGAGCAGCCAAGCGCTCCCGCCCGCAGGGCTCGCCCCCCTCGTGCTGTTGATCGGGCTGGACACGCCGCCACGGTTCAGCCAAGTCAATGCCGTCTACTGTCCCCAGTAGCAGCCTCCGCCGAGACCGCCGCCATGCACCAAGTCTCCACACTCAGCGACGGAACCACCCCGTCAAGCGCCTTAGCCACCGGGGATGCTTCTCCGGCGCCTCCTTGGATTCGTAGTGTTCCGACACTACGGAGCGATCGCGGCGAAGGCAGCAGCCGTCTGGGCCCTTGTCAGCGGCGCAGCCCATCGCACTTGGTTGTGAGTAATGAAGTAATGCGAATTACAGGGCAACGTCCCGCTACCAACCGACCACGGCCCGGTCAACGAGTCCCTTGCCCGGTTCATCGGCTGCGGGGCCGCCTACGGCGTCGAATCGCTCCGCGACGACCTCACTCGCTTCATGTTCCTGCTCGGCGGAAGCGACGGGGAAGGCCTGTTCTCGCCACGCGCACCCGAGTAGCGAACCTACCGGGACTCCGGCCCTGATGACGGCTAACACCGCGAGTCAGCACGGCTGCTGGGAGGACTACGAGAATGCGCTCAAACCCGAGTACATGGAGTTCATCGACCTGGAGGCCGAAGCGGCCCGACTCGCGCACTGGCAATCCGACGTGATCCCCGGCCTGCTGCAGACAGCGGACTACGCGAGGCAGATAAAGCAGCGCGGTCACGAAGGGTTACACACGCAGACGAACGCACGGCACCGAGGGCGCCGACCCGCAGATATCCCATAAAAGCGGTCACGTTCGGTGATATCGAAACCGGCTGAGCCAGCAGCGAGGAATTGAGATCAGGGGGCTATTCCGCGCGCCGCGACGACTTCGCGCGCGGCCGGTAAGATCTGGCCTGGCGGTACGACAACATGGAATCCAGTGGCTCAGAAGATCCGGACCGATCGGAGCACGTGCCGGATCGGGCCGGACCGGTACCCGGCGGGAACCAGCCCGCTGCGGGGCAGGCCAGAAGGAGACCACAGTGTCGAAGTCTCGCCGACGTCTGTCCTGGGACGACGCGGAGAAGCTCGCAAGGCTTCTGATCAGCGCCGTTGAGCCGGTTGCCCGGTTTATCGCCGCGATCTCCCGCCTCAAGTGACAGACGCGTGGCCCCCTGCCGGGCGATGAGAGGCGCTGCAGGCAGGGGGCCACGACTTTGTCCACCTGTGAGTATAGGGCGTTCCTGGCGGAAGAGTTCCCTCAGCATGAACAACGGCCACTGCGTAGAGGTCGGCCTCGCCGATGAAATGATCCTAGTACGTGACAGCAAGAACCCATGCGGTGGTGTCCTCCGCTTCACCGCGGCCGAGTGGGACGCCTTCATCGGCGGGGTGCGCAACGGAGAATTCGATCGCAAGCGCCGCCACTTGCAGCCGGGCGCCGGGACGGGGCACCCAGCAGCTGAGGTGTGTCCGTCCATCGAACCCACCGGGATTCCGGCCATGACGACCGCTAACACCGCGAGTTCCGCGTGACGAACCTTCAGTCTCGCTGAACTCACGGCGGAAAAACTGGCAAGAAATGTGTCGCCATCCGCAAATGGGCGCGAGCGGGGGCTTCGGACGGCAAGTCGCCGATGACATCATGTTGTGGCACTGCTGGGTGGCAACGAGGGCCAGGCGGGAGTAGCCGGACTGACCCGCTGGGCACCTTGCTTGACAGACTGGGCACTGGCGCCTCGGTACCCACGGTGACGACTCGGCGGTCGTGCGACGTGCGATACCAGCCGTTCTGGCCGGCCTCGGCCGATGATCGCCTCTCTGCTTGACCGGACGCAGAACAGAGAATCTGCGCGCTGGCCGGTCGGCGGGGTGAGCGCACAGGGTTAGGGCTCTTGCCGTTACACGCCCGGCCTGGTTAGCGCTGCACGGATGAGCGTGCAGTTACTGGCCGGGCGACCTGCCCACCCTGCGGCGTGGAATAAGTGCACAAATCCACTCGCGGAAGCGTCAAACTCCGAGGTGAGAGCCTCGCAGGGTCACTCAAGGCCGAAACGTGGCCCAAGTAAGGCAACAACCCGCTTCCCCATGATCATCAAGTGGTGCATCGGAGTGTAGTCGCCCCATCGGCGGCGTTCAGCCCGCATGTATACCAGATGGGCTACTCCGACAAGACCCTGCCGGGCGTTTCACCAGGCGACCATCAAGGGCGTCCCCCCGAGTGCGACGGGGGAGGATACCCTCACCTGGCTTCAGGCCAACCTCCGGCATTCAGCGTGAGTGGTGAATTAGGACTCCGCCGGTTTCGGCGTGGCCGTGAGCTGGGATTTTGCGGTTCTGTGCCTGGTGGCGGGTGATGCGGTGGTGCACCTGGCGGGTGCGGGAGGCCTGCCAGTGCGGCTGCGCGCTGCGTGAGCGGGCTTGCGGGTCCGACGGCGAAGAGCGCCCTGGTTCTGGGAGATTACGCGGTAACCACACGCACGTATGTCCCGGGACTGGAGCGCTCTTCGTCATGCAGGATAACGGCTGGGACCATGCCCTGAAGGTCACCGGCGATGGGGCGGGCCTGGTCGGGCACGCGGGCGCGGTCCTGCTGCGTAAGGCCGCTGACCAGGCGGGACTGACCGCCGGGCTGAGCGCGGCGCTGGCGCGGGCGGGGAAATCACCGCTGAGGCAGGCAGAAGGACGCGGAGAGGAGAGGCCAGATGGACGAGAAGAGCCACGCGGACGGGGCACGGCGTCGCGGATGCCGGGCGGAGGCGGATGCTCGGACCGGCCAGTAGTGGTTCCGCCGCGTGTTACCTATGGATGAATGGACCCAAACGAACTACAGCTGCCGGCAAGGATGGCACTGCACGCGATCAACGAGTACGCAGCGAGGTCGGTTTGCCGGGCCCGAGCCACCGGTACCGAATTCGGTAGCTCAAGAACCTTCTGGTGCCCGTTGATCTCGGATGTTTGTGTACCTCGAACCAAAGGGCGCGCAGCACGCCCGCCACACCAGTTACGCCACGCCTTCGCTGAAGTCGCCCGCTGCCAACAGGCGTCCGGTAGCCAACCGGTAGGCGACTCCGGGGATTGCCTTTGAGTCGTACGTCTTACCATTCACGATAAGCAAGTAGGCGCGAGCAGGACCGAACCCGTACTGTTTCAGGAATCTTTCCTGGCCCAGCCGGTCGTACTCTGCGACCGCTTGGTGCACGTGATTCGCCTGGACGGCGTCCCAGAAAGCCACACGATGATCTTAGGTGAAAGCACCGTCGTGTCTGCCAGGGTTGGGCCTACGTGAGGTGGATCCAGATGGCAAACACGGTGTTCAGCACGTGACACTCGCTCAGCAGCCAAGGCCGCCATGGGCGCTGCAAGGTCGAATAATCCAACTCCGGGAAGAAAGGAGGCACAGTTTACGCGTTATCTGGGCATCCGGCCAGCTACAGCGGTATCTTTGTGGACAACCGTCGGAAGATCGGATCCGGGTATTGCATGACGACGAGTTACGGTAGATGTTGCAGGCGCTTGTGCGAACCTCACGAACTGCGTAGCGCTGATGGGCCAGCAGCACACGGGCGGCCTCGGCCATCGGCTACAAGTCTTAACGTGTGAACGAAATGGCGGCGAGCCTAGGAAAAGGCGGCAGCGTCGAGGAGCTGATACTCGAGCGCCTCGATCATTCCGGCTTGCCCGCTGACGTCGCTGACCTAGTAGTCGCATCCTTGCTAGGGGACGACGATCTCGCGGATGCGCTGAATCCCGAAGGACCGAAACAGCCCGTACGGCAACTTGGAGCGCAGAAGGCCAGCGAGCAACCGGCAGGAACCTACTTGCAGTCGATCACCGTCGAGGGGTTCCGCGGTATCGGTCGGGAGTCAGCACTGCGCCTTCTGCCTGGGCCGGGCCTGACGCTAGTGGCCGGCCGCAACGGGTCGGGGAAGTCGAGCTTCGCAGAGGCTGCGGAGCTGGCTCTTACTGGTGACGACAAGCGCTGGTCGATGCCCGGGCGTGGGGTGGTTTGGCGGGCTGGGTGGCATAACCTGCACACGGCTGGCAACTCCCGGATCGCGGTGGCACTTATGGCCGATGGCCAGCCAGGCGTGATCACCGTTGAGCGCGTGTGGCAGCCCAGCGCCAGGCTTGAGGATGCCGCCGTCTTCGTGCAGGAACCTGGCAAGTCACGACGGCCGCTGGAATCGCTGGGCTGGGCGAGGCCACTGGAGCTTTACCGCCCGTTCCTGTCCTATTCCGAGCTCGGGGCGCTCGTCGCTGGGAGACCCAGCGACATGTACGACGCCTTGCAGGCGATCCTTGGCCTCGATCAGCTCATTGAGGCGGAGAGGCGGCTGGCCGATGTCCGGATGCGGTTCGACGAGTCCAGCAAGTCGGCTGCGCGTGCGCTGCCGACGCTGCTTGAGCAGTTGCGAAACCACCCTGACGAGCGCGCAAGGCAAGCAGAGGCAGTTCTGCGGCTGCGGTTGCCGGATCTGGCTGCCGTGGAGGCTCTGGCAGTCGGCGGGAAAGCCGATGGGGAGGGGCTGGTGGGCAGCTTGCAGCAGATCGCGTCTATCAGGCTCCCCACTGCTGAGATGGTGCGAGCCGCCGTTGCCCGGATGTCTGCCATCGACCGCAAGGTTGCGGAACTGGCGGGTACTCCCGCTGCCGATGCCCGCCGCGTGGCCGGGCTACTGAAGACCGCATTGGCTCATTTCGCGGATCACCCTGGCCAGCCGTGCCCCGTGTGCGGCGGCAATATGCTTGACGAGACATGGGCGACCGGCGCACGGGCGGTGGTTACCCGGCTTTCCAAGGCTGCGCGAGATGCCGATGACGCGCATGCCGAGCTCGAGGCGGCTACCCGGGCCGTGCGCCACCTCATACCTGCCGAGCCGGGGGTGCTGTCTGCCGACCTGGGCGGAGAGATTGACCCCGCCGCGGCGCGCGATAGCTGGCAGCGGTGGGCGACCTTGGTCGACGCCGGGACCATCCAGCAGCTAGCGGCCGACGCCGACGGGGTATTCACCTCGCTGGCTGCTGCCATCGGTCAGATCCGTGACGACGCGGCGCGTGTAGTCGAGCGGCGCATGGATGCTTGGCGACCCGTCGCCGCCGCTTTGACTAGCTGGGCTGACCTGGCGCGGGCCAGCCACCGCGATGCCACCACCCTCGGCCACGTGAAGAAGGCCATGAGCTGGCTGAGGGACACTGGAAAGGAAGTGCGTAACGCCCGCCTTGCCCCCTTTGCTGAGAAGTCAGCCAGAGTCTGGGAAATGCTGCGGCAGGAGAGCAACGTCGAGCTTGGGCCGATCCGGCTGGAGGGTGCCGCGACCCAGCGGCGGGTGAGCTTGGATGTGACGGTCGACGGTGTGCCCGGCGCAGCGCTTGGCGTCATGAGCCAAGGCGAGCTGCATGCTCTCGGGCTGGCCTTGTTCCTGCCCCGTGCCACTGCCTCCGACAGTCCCTTCCGGTTCCTAGTCATCGACGACCCGGTCCAGTCGATGGATCCGGCGAAGGTAGACGGGCTCGCACGATTGCTGTCAGAGGTCGCCCGCGACCGCCAGGTGATTGTGTTTACCCACGACGACCGGCTTCCCGAAGCGTTGCGCCGCCTCCAGTTGCCCGCGACCGTGTGGGAGGTCGTGCGGCGGGAACATTCGGTCGTTGAGCTGAAAAAGAACGACGATCCGGTGACGCGCTACCTCGACGATGCCCGCGCGCTCGCCCTCACCCGTGACTTGCCGGAGCAGGCCCGGGCTGTGGTTGTGGCCGGCTTTTGCCGCAATGCCCTGGAGGCGGCGTCCCACGAGGTAGTGCGCGCTCGGCGGCTCGCGGCCGGGGCCCGGCACGCCGACGTCGAGCGGGCACTGGGCGATGCCCACACGCTTCACCAGGTGTTCGCGCTGGCGCTGTTCGATGATGCTGCCCGTGGTGACCAGGTCTCTCCCAGGCTGCAAAGCAAGTATGGTCAGAGCGCAGCCCACGCTTTCCAGGCGGCGAAGACCGGTACCCATGAGACATACCGCGGCGACCTGGTCAGGCTCGTGGATGACGCCGCGCGCCTCGCGGCAGCTCTCAGGCCGCGACTAGCGGCGAGATGACCGCCGACGGGATGACCACCAGGGAGCTGCTCGGCGAGGCCGACCTGCTGCTCACCACCGTTGTGCCCGGCACCAGGGGACGCTGGCCGAGGGCATGCGCGTGGCTGATCCGCCTGGCACTCGAGCAGACACTCGATGTTTACTGGGCCCGGGTTCTGCCGCAAGCAGCAGAGTGCGGCATGCGGCCACAACTGCTCCTGCTCCCAGCATATGCAGGCAAGGACATTGCCGAACAGGCTCGCGAGGCGTGGATGGGCCTCGCCCGCGCCACCCACCATCACGTCTACGAGCTCGCCCCCACCGCAGCCGAACTGCGTAGCTGGCACCAAGCAGTCACCCAGCTTGATGCCGACCTGGCATGTGGCCAGCAACTTGATTGACCTGGCTGTGATGCTCACCACTCTGGCAGGCCCTGGACAGCCATCGGGTTGTCGATACCTGTGACACAGTCGTTGATTGCCGCTCCGGGGTGGCCGCAACCCACCACCACCGCAGTCTGGCTGTACTTGTGGCTGTCGGCCCCCGTGACGACCTCGACCTCCTCTGCCCAGCATGGTCATGCGCTCGTCTCCTGTACCCCCGCGGACAACGTATCGATTCCGGATCCGAGGCCCTGGAATATCGGAGCCACAGGCCGGCAAATTCCTCTGAGTTAGGTCGTAATCACCATTCCGGTTCTGGTTCGTCGTGCACTGCACCCCCCTGTGCTGGAACCTCTTCTGACGTCACACGGTGATAGGAAGGTGCCGTGAGCACCACCGACTGGCTTACTGATCGGCACAAGACCGCTATCGGACGCTCGTCACTCTCCATGCCCGCCCGGCAGGCGCTTCTCGACGGAGTGCTACGACCCGAGTGGACTGCCCTGGACTACGGCAGCGGGAGGGGTGGCGACGTAGCACGACTGCGGCACCTTGGAATCGAGACGATCGGCTGGGATCCTCATCACGGCGACGTCCGGCCTTACGAACCACGTGACGTCGTGACCTTGACATATGTGGTCAACGTCATCGAGGACCCGGCGGAGCGCCGCAGGGTTGTAGACGACGCATGGTCACTAGCCCGGCGCTGCCTCGTTGTGAGCACGCGCCTCACCTGGGAACGCAAACAGGTGAATGGTGTAGCGGTAGGCGATGGCACGGTCACGAGAAAGAACACTTTTCAGCGGCTCTTCAGCCCCGCCGAACTCCGGGGGCTTGTCGAGCAGTCAACAGGCGTGCGTGCGCTCTCCCCTGTTCCGGGTGTGACGTACGCCTTTCGGCGCGACGACGACCGGCTCGCCTACATCGCGAGGAAGGTCGCACCGGACCAGATATGGCAACAAGGCGATGACGCACAATCAGCTGTGGCGGCTGTGGTGGACTTCCTTGAACAACGCGGACGCATGCCTGAGCTGGAGGAGACGCCCCATACCTTCCTCCCTCTGCTTCGGAATGTGACCGGCCGACAGCTAGCCAAGCTCGCTGTTCAGGAGGCCGACCCAGGCCGCATCGAGGAGGGACGGAAGCGCTCGATCCTAAACGTCCTTTTGCTACTCGGCATCGCGGTATTCGACGGCCGAAGCAAGCTGCGTGACCTCTCGCCCCCGATACAGGCAGACATCCGGGCCTTCTTCGAGTCGTACAAGGAGGCGTGCCATCGTGCCGATCGGCTTCTGCTGAAGCTCCGCGACGACACCTACCTGCGCAACGTGATGAACAACAGCGTTGGCAAGATGACGCCAACTGCTATTTACGTGCACCGACGAGCAGCCGACCGTATGCCTGTGCTGCTGAAGCTCTATGAGCATTGCGGCGCGGTGGCTGTCGGCAGGCCTACCGACTGGGATCTTGTGAAGCTCTCTCACGAGGGCAGATCCGTGTCCTGGCTTGGCTACCCGGACTTCGACAAGGATCCACATCCGCGGCTCGCATGGTCGTACAACGTAGACATGCGCACACTTGAGGGCTCCTATCGCTCATATCTCGATAGCGGCAACCGCCCACTCCTGCACCGCAAGCACGAATTCCTCTGTGCCGACGATCCCGATGCCGCCAAGTACCGGCGACTCACAGAACGAGAAGTTCGCGCAGGCCTGTACACGAATCCACATCTGATCGGCAACGAAGACGGATGGGCGACCGCGCTCGAGGCCGCAGGCGTCCAGCTCAGGGGCCACCGATTGGTACGGCGTGCACCTTCCCAATAACAAGCCAGGCTGTATTGGCCGTCATCCTGTGTTCATGTCTAGAGGTGGCAGATCTGGCAGGGCAAGGTGTCGTCCTCGTCGTCAAGAACCTCGCCGAGGACCTCGATCAACGGCAAGTTGCGGCGTCTCTTAGTGGCCCGGGCAAGGGCTTCCTTGTGTTTCGCGATGATCTCTTCCTTTCGCGCGACGAGCTCACGGAGGGTTTCTCCGCCACTCCAGGTGTACTGTCGTCCTTCCATCGCCTGAGCCTCGTAGTTGACCTTGTCCTCATAGGCCACAGCCTGCTCGAAGAGGTCGGGGTGCCGCTCGGCGAGGCCAACCCATTCAGACTTGCGCTGGAAGAAGCAGAAGTAGCAGCCGGAGCGTGTCCGCCACTCGTAATACTCAGGTAGCCCTACGCCCGCGTCCTCCAGGATGCGCATGACGTCGTCTTTGGTGATCCCGTCCTCCTTGAACGGGAATACGGCATGGATGTTCGGCTTATGCGAGACGTAGCCTTGGCGATGTTCGTCGGCCCGGATGGCGATGTAACTGTAGGTCTCGTCTACGCCGATCCACTCCTCGAGCGGCTTGATCTTCATCGCTTTCGTGCACCAGCGCATCTGTGGACTGGGCAGAGCTCCCTGATAGACCCACAACCAGTGGTCGAAGCCGCGCTCGGAGTTGAGCCGTGCGATCGGCTTGCCGAGCGCTGCTTCGAGGCGCTGAAGATACTCGTAAGTCTCTGGTAGCTCGCTGCCGGTGTCGCAGAAGAAGTACTCCATCTCGGGGACCTTGCCGCGCATGTAGATCGCGAGTGCAGAGCTGTCCTTGCCGCCCGAGATGCCCATCACGTGCCGGATTGGCTTGCTGCCGGATGCGGCCAAAGCTCCGGTCGGCTGGTCCTTAGGCATCGCGCACCTCTCGTGGTGGTGTTGTGGGCGCAACGTGAGCAGACTCAGCATGCCTGACACCTGCGACATTTCCTGCGATCAGAGCTAGCAAGGCCTCGCCACCACGTGGGCCGAGCAGCCTCTTAGCCTCGGCCAAGGCCCTGTCCGCGGTGTCCCGCAGCTGCGGTCTGCTCGTGTCGTCCACCCAGACGACGTCGCTGTATTCCGTCCCATCAGGTGAGGTAATCGTCACTCGCTGTGCGTCAAAACCAGGCTGGCTGTTCCCGGCGAGTGCTTCGTAGTGCAGTGCCTGGTACCGGCGGAAGGCACCACCGATGGCGCCGAGTTCGACCATGAACCGTTCTACGTCCTCGTCTCGCCACCCTGCAGCCGGTCGGCCAGCCACGTTATTGGCGACAGCTTCGAGCCAAGCTTCGTCATCAAGGTCATCATTGGCTGCAAGTAGCACAAACGAGCGCAGTCTCGGTTCGAGCAGCGTGTCCGACAGACCGCGCGCGCGCTCCCTGATCGCGAGCCTGAGATCGGCCAGTGGCCTATTGGCCAGTCGAAATTCGCTTGCCAAGGAGCACTGGCACTTGTCGAGCAGGGTTGCGTAGGCACCGTCGAGTTCTTCGAGCGCAGCCTCAAGCTGCTTGCTGAACGCGGCGAACTCGGCCTGGTTGCTGCCTGCCTTTGCTCCGAGCCCTTCTATGGCGAGCGCCTTTGGAAGGTCGGTGAAGATAAGCTCATCGGGTTCGCGCGCAGTCAGGACGGCATCCCGGACCGAACGAGTGCCGCCAGACAGTGCGCTGGTACGCAGCGTATACGTAGGTAGGTCGCGGATCATCGCCAACAGCGGGCCCGTTACTCCGAGGAGGGCCCCGTTGCGGGTGGCGACGCCCCTGCCGCGATTCGGGGTCGGCATCCGCCCGGACACGTTTGCCACGGCGCGCGCGACAGCTTCGAGGAACTGGATCCGGTCCTTAGTCAGCTTGAAGTGCTTCACCGCGAACCGAGCGGGACTCTTGACCAGCCGCTCCAGCAGGTCGGCGGTGATCGCCGGTTGGTATGTCCCCTCCTGGTAGATGGCGACGTCATCACGACGGTTCAGCAGCAGCGCTGTGAGTAGAACCGGGATCGGGCCTTCCTTCAGACCGATGGGCGGGGCCATGATCGTCGCGTACAGCCGATCGAGAGTCAGATGATCTTTGGTAGCCTGGTCGACCAGTTGCGTCATGGTTGCCCAGGCGGTGCTCAGGCTGCCACGACCAGGAGCGTGGTAGCCGAAGATACCGTCGCCGAGATCCCGGTGAATCCGCGGGTGGCGCAGCAGTGCTGCGTACATCGCCTTTTCCGGCCCGAACCCTTTCATTCCGAGCCACTCTTCGTCATGGTGTTCGACCATCGCAGTGAGTAGTTCGCGGCGGGCCTTGGCCGCCTGGGACGTTAGTTCCCGCCGACCGAGCATCTCGTTGGAGATCTCGGGGCTCGCACTGTAGACGACGTCGCATACCTCGGAGAGCAGGCTTGACAAGCCGCGGCCCACTGGCAGGACGTGGTCGGTGTCAGCGAGCCTGAACTGGACGCCTGGAGCAGCGGGGTGAAGATGAGCTGACACGCGGTCCAGTAGGCGCCGTCGCGCGTCAGCGGCGCGATCTTGGAGCTCGCGCCGGGCAACGCGATCAGCCTGAACATCAGATCGCTCTAGGGCGCGGAGAACTGCGGCGAGTTCGTAGATGGCCTCAACAATAGTGGCCCACTCACCAGAAGTTGCGATCACCACAGGCTTGCTGCCCGCTTGCACTGGCAGCTTGCGGACGTCTTCGGGCGTGCCAAGGAAATACACAAGCAAGCCGTCAGCTGCATCCGCGACACCGGGGCCAGTGATAGTTGCAGTACTTGGGTCGGCGAACCTGGTCTCGAAGTACCGCAACATGCCAACTCGCTGGCTGTGGCGCGCAGCGATCGCGGGCTGCATTTGATGCTGGTCTGCGAGTAGTTCGGCAGGTGAGACGGGAGACAATTCCTCTCGTGCCTGCTCGACCATTGCACCGAGGTCAAGGTCGCTTCCCTGCCAGATTCTGTACTCGTCGGCAAATGCCCGGTAGATCAGCAGGCCACGTTGCTGAAGTTCGGTGATGACCTTGCGAATCGGCTTATCGGTCACAGGAGCGGTGGCGGACAACGCGTATCTGACGACAGGCACCGAGGCGCGGAGCGGCCCCCCCTGGGACAGTACGTTGAGGATCCCGACTACTTTCAGGACGTTTCGCTGCTCTTCCGTCAGACCCGTTGCCTCGCGGATCGCCGTGTCAACCTCGGCCAGCCGGGCCGCGTGACGGCTGCTTGAGGTAGCTGCCGTGCCGATGAAAAAGTCGTACAGGCGGTCAAGCCCAACCGTCGGCAGCGGATTGCGGATCGTTTCGGTGTCGAGGAACTCCGCGGCCGAGTGGGGCTCCCGGCTTGCTAGGAAGCTGAACAGCGTGCGCCCGTGCTGGCCAAACCGTGCGCACATCTCAGGCAGGGTAAGCAGGGTCATCGGGTGGAGTGGGTAGCAGCTCGTAAGGGTCGCATCGCCGCCTGGCAGGAAACGTGCGAGGCCTAGTCGCTCGCATGCCTTGGCTTCGACTGACGCCCATGCGTGCAGGACGGCCTGGAAGGCTCCCTCGGGATGTGTTGGCTCGAAGGCACCCGCGACTAGGCGCAGGGACTGCTCAGCACTTTCGACGAATGAGATGTCTTCGAACCGGCCCTGAACCTTGCCCCACTCCCGGCGTTGCAGGGCGCTGGCACCATGTACGTAGTCACCGAAGGCCATGTGCTGCAAGGTCATGAGGAGAGCGGGCAGCCCCTGGCTTCCGGCGCAGCGTTCTGCGAGTTCCTGAAGTACAAAGAGGTCGTCTTCTGCAACATTGCTGGCGAAGTGTTCGAGGTTCTTGCCGAATTCGTCGATCACTAGGAGAACTGGCGCGTGCTCGCAGAGGGCTTCGAGGGCGAGACCGAGATCACGCGGGGTGTGGTCTCGGCCAGCATGCGCTAGCGCGCCTTTGACGCTCGCAGGCATGCGTGAGCCCCAGTAGGCATATGCGCCGCCGGTGAAGGCGCGGATAACCGTCTCACTAATCGGTTCTCGCTGTGCGGTGGCTGCCGCGCGGATGAACCCTCGGTGTGTTGTGCCGAAGGCCCTTCGGCCCGCCTGTATCAGGGTCAGCAGCTCCGGCTCGGCGGCCCGCAGTGCAGCCTCTGCATCTACGCGTGCCTGGTTACCGTCGGGGCCCAGGAGTGCATGAACGAAGAGCGCGAAGCTTGACTTGCCCGCGCCATAGGGGCCGGTCAGCGACCACGCGCGGCCAGCGTCGTTGTTCGTCATGGCTCGGCTAACACGGTGCAGGACCTCAAGGCCTCGCCCGGTGGGGATGTAAGTCTCAGTGAGCTGGCCCTGCTGGTGCTCAAGGTGAGCGGAACGCAAGTGGTGCTGCCGTACCCGGATAAGGCTGCTGAGCCGCTCGGGCGCAAGGCTCATGCCCCGATCACCTCCTTGGCTGCCCAGCGTGCGTAGTAGCCGGTGAGTGCCCGGTCCGCGATGGCGGCCGGATCGTCGTCGAACAACAGTTGGCGCAACCCACCAGGTTCCGCAACTTGAAGAGAGTCGCTGGCAGTGGCAGCGCGGGCGAGTGCATCGAATAGAGCCATCTCATTGAGCCGGAAGGCAGCTCCTGGGCTTCCGGGATCGTGGGCGAGACGGGCGATGCTGATGGATCTCGCCCCTTCGCTGGAGGACGCAGCGTAATCGAGCGCCGCGTGCGCCACGATCTCATCCGGCAGACCGGGCTTCTCTCCCACAACGAAGCGCCAGCGTCGGCCTCCGTCTCCTGTAGCGGCCTCGATGAGCCCGAGTTCTCGGAACGGGCAGTCCAGGATGTCATCGAGGCTCTGGCGTCCATGGCGGCGCACTGTGTAGGTGCGGATCAGGCAGTCCACGTCCTTTTTGACGGAAGCCTCGACTACAGCCGGCCAGCCTGCCGCGGCGGCTAGCTCTAGGACATGTGCCGTGAGCTGAGATTCGCTGAACTGGATGGCGGTGAAGTCATTGAACGCAACCCACCAGACCGGCGCATAACACTTCGGGCTGAGGAGTTTCCAGTGCAAGAGCCACAAGCTGGCAGCATCCTCCAGGTATGGATCCCAGCCATCGTCGCCAAGGAGCCTCAACCCGAACACGCTAGGGACTGTCAGGGGCACCCGAGGCCGTTCTGGATTGGCTTTCTGCTCGAGGATCTTGAACGCGAGCCCCCAGTAGCGGATCGCGTTGACCATGTTCTTGCCGACCCCGAGCTTCACTGTTGCCTCGTCGTCGGTGAAAACGTCACCCGCCTTCGCTGATTCAGTCACCGCCTTCCGTAGCCACCCGAAACGCGGATGGAAAGTCTCGTGGCGTGCGAAAGACGGGGCCGCTGCTGATGCTAGGAGGGATCCGCTCACGCTGAAGCCGCCTCTGCTTGCCTGTATCGAACCTGGGCCACGCTTTCAGCGATCAGGGCCGCAGCCGTTGTGATCTCCTCGGCTGTAGTGAACCGGCTTAGCCCGAACCGCAGCGAGCAGGCCGCCTGCTCTTCCCCGACTCCCATCGCAGTGAGGACGTGCGACGGCCCTGGATTGCCTGTGCTGCAGGCGCTGCCGGTCGCTACGGCGACGCTTGGGGTACTTGCTATCACCGCGTCCGCGTCCGCGCCTGGAAACGACAGGTTGAGCGTACCGGGCAGCCGATCGACGGGGTGACCATTGAGAATCAGCGGCGAAGCGGCCATTCCCAGCTCGTGGTGAAGCTGGTCGCGCAACGCCGTCACCCTCGGGGCCTCCGCCGCACCCTCACTTACTGCAAGCTCCGCCGCGGCACCGAGGCCGACAATTCCGGCCGTGTTCAAAGTCCCGCTGCGTATACCCCGTTCGTGGCCGCCCCCGTGCTGGACTGGTGCCAGCCGCCAGCTGCACTCCCGCCTCAGGTACAGGGCACCGACCCCCTGCGGACCGTGCATCTTGTGGCCCGAAAGCGACAACAGGTCCACCCCGAGCGCATCAACCTCGACCCCACCCCAGGCAAGCAGCTGGGTTGCATCTGTATGCAATACCGCTCCATGCGCGTGGACAATCTCCGCTATCTGCGGCAGGGGTGCCAGCACGCCCGTTTCGTTGTTGGCCGCCATCACGGTCACCAGCAGGGTCTGGTTGTCGACTGCATCGCCAAGCCGCTGGAGATCAACGATGCCCCAACAGTCGACTGGGACCAAGACCACCTCGGCACCATCGGCCTCAAGTGCCCGGAGTGTCTCCAGGATCGCTGGGTGCTCCGTGGTCACGCTGATGACGCGGCGCCGCCCAGGATCCGCGCCGCGGACAAGGCCCTTGAGGGCGAGGTTGTTAGCTTCCGTGGAACCACTTGTGAACACAATCTCGCGTGGACTTGCGTCAAGCAGCGCCGCCACCTGGCGACGAGCGGCTTCCACCCACCTCCGAGCCGCCTGTCCTGCCGTGTGCGCGCTCGAAGGGTTCCCGACATGTCGCAGCGCCGGGAGCATGGCGTCGAGGACACGCTCATCAAGCGCGGTGGTGGCATTGTTGTCGAAGTAGATGTCCCTCATACCTGCTCGGCCGCCCTCACATGAACGAGGAGGTCTCTGCTGAGAGCTTCAGCGAGCTTCTCCAGTGTGCAGAACTTGGGCTCCGCTTCGCCCTTCTCCATGCGTGCGATTGCAGACTGTGTGCTGCCTATCCGTTCGGCGAGCTCCCGCTGGCTGAGGCCAGCGTGCAGCCTCATCCTCCGAAGCGCGAGGCCAAAGTTCGGCTCATCGATCGCGCTCGGTTCCCCGGGGCACACCCAACGCAACCGACCTGTCGATGCACTGTCCACCATAGCCCCGACGCTATGGGCAGGGGCTATCACTGCAGAGCACCGACACGCGGGGCACCCACCTTTCTCTGCCACGAGTCGGGTCACCAGGCACCCGCAACCGTCGAAGCCTGTCTCCGCTGCACTGCACCGTGTAGACAAATCAGGAGTAGGCAGTATTGACTCAGACGGCCGTTGAGAGCCATCCCCGGCCAGAGATCCAAACATACTCAAGTGGGGTCGAACCCCAGATCACCCTCAAGTGTGGTAATTCCACTCCTCAGAAGGATCGATCTGATCTCTGCGCCGCAGTTTCCGTCACAAGCTCGCCCAGGATGTCAGCTACCACGTAAAGCCGCGGCAATGCGAGGTCCGCGCTCTGCTCAAGGCGATCAAGGAGCAAAGGAGCCCCGGCTTCCGCATAGCGATTCGCGAGATCGATGACTTTTCGGGTGTCCGACACATCGGCAGAGTCTACTCCGAAGTCGCGCACGGCCAAAATGGTCAGGAGGTCGGCACGCCATTCTTCGAAGCTCCTGATGTCGTTAGGGTTGGGGCCAAGATTGACGAAGAACCGTCCAGTGGCCTCTTCGACCGGCGCGGCCTCCTGACTTACGGCCCACGCGATTGAGCTGAACCAAAAGTCTATCATACGCCGGAACGGCGCTTGATCAGCAGTGCGATATGCCGTCGTGGGCTGCGTTTGAATCCATGGTGCGACACGATCCTTGACCTCTTCCGGAAGGAGGAGGCGATGTTGTGATCCCGTGAAGGTAAGTGTAGGCACATTTCCTCCTCAGCAATAAACCGGGCTTTGATCGCGATGCTTCAGCTGGGGGTCATCTGCGTATCCGGTGTGCTCGCAGACATCGCAATATTCGTCGATACCACAACCGCAGATTACCGATTGCCGGGCGTGTTGACGGTGTACAGCCGCCCGAACCACATCACCGCCGACCTGCGCCTCGCTAGTGACCGTGTACGTCACCCCGGCAGAATCGATGAGCAATTGGCGTATCTCCTCATCCGAAAAGTCATGCGTATGCCCAAAGAGAATTGGCTGCCCTACTCGACGACCGTCAACCAGATACCCAACCATTCGGCGAAGGACCCCGCCTGCGAACGGGTGAAGCAGGGAGTCGGCCACAAAGGGGACACTGCTTCCAGTTGTTTCCGCAAGTGCCAGCACAAAGGATACAGCGAGAGCGCGTCGAGATGCACCATTAGCCATGGCCAAGGGCTTGTCATTTCCCTCACCATCCAGCGAATACGGCTCGTATTGTACCTTTGGCCCGACGGCACCTGGGACCTCTCGAAGCCCAACCTCGCTGAAGTTGCTGTCGGGAGTCGCTCCGATCACGTCACGGAAGATCCGGTTCATCACGGCCGACAGCTCGTTAACCTGCCGAGACTCGATCACCTCGAGCGCAGCTTTCAGTACGCGCTGGAGATCATCGGCGACGTCAGCCGCATCGCGAAGATCGCGCGAGCGTCGCTCCCCTGTCTGCGCCACCCTCAAGCGCTCCGCCAAGCTGCGCACATCTCCCGTTAGGCGCCTCACATCAGCATCGGCCGTTCGCAGGTCATCCGCGGATTTCTCGTAGGCAAGGCGTAGTTCATGCACATGACGCAGCCGCTCTCGGTAGACAGGCTCACTCAGGCTGATGGCCGCGTCGCGCTGCGAGATCAGGCGGTCGCGCTCAGAGTCGAACTCATTAATCTTCTCGTCAAGCTCTGCCAGTTCATCCCGGCAGCCCGTGACGTCTTCGGCCCAGGCTTGCACGCCTCTCCCGAGGGCATGATTGGCAAGCCTACGCGCCGTCTCCAGAACGTTTCCCAGGAAATGCGCACTGTTCCCGGCTCGCTCGGATTCGTGATACCTGCGCTCGACCTCGAGCCGACGGTCGGGATGATCCTTGAAGAGGATACCGCACACACACCTTCCTTCGCGTAGAAGGCGGGGCAGGAGCGTCAGCTCCGTCGGCGGGATCTTCCCCGCCCGGTAGAGAGGATCAAGGACATCGACTACTGCTTCCACTGCAGGAAACATCAAAGCCGCCGCGACCCGATCATCTCCCTCAATCAAGCTGCTCAGCCGACTGATTGCCTCAGCGCGTCGCTGACGTGCTTTGGACAAGTTGTCCTCAATATCTGAGATACGTCCATTCAGCTCCGTCGACGCGGTCATCTTGGCAATGTCACCCTCGAGGCGGCGTTCGGCTTCGCGTAGCTCAGCCTGCATGTCTCCTACCTGGCTCTGTAGCTCCGCCTGACGGTCCTCCGCCTCTTGCATCTTTACCTGAAGCTCTTCAAGATCAGCAGCAATCTGCCGCTCGCTGACATTTCGGGAGGCACGCCCGACCTGCCGCAGGAAGTCCGTTCGCCGATGCTCCAGGCGGACGATAGAATTCCGCAGGGAGTCCATTCCGAGCAGGCTGTATATTGCTTGCGAGGTTGTACGACGCATTAGACTGTCATCGTGCTCGCCTTCCGGGCCGCCTACAAAGCGCACCGACTTGTCCGCATCGATGAAGAAAAAATCACGCAGCTCAGGACGGAAGTACTTGTACATAAGCATTTCGAATAGCTGATCGTCCGCCTGGCCCCAATTCCCGTCAGCTTGCTTGAGCAGCAGAGTCGCGCCCTCTTCTTCGTACTCGACTATACCTTCCACAGCCTTAGTGGTAGCCTCGCGGATGAGCTTATAATTGATCACCGCGCCTCGGCTTCCCCGCGCTTCGAATCGAAGCTCCACGCGCGTTCGGACTCGCTCAGACCCCGCCCAGACCGGACGGATCGGATGCATCACATTGGGAACGTCCGGCAACCCTTCCTCGCCGTACAAGACCCACAGGAAGGCGCGCATGAGCGTTGTCTTTCCGGAATTGTTCTCGCCACGAATCAGCGTCACCGGATGAGCCTGATCTGTCGAGAAAACGAGATGGGCATCCGGATATAGAGCGAAGTTATGCACATCCAGGCTAATGAAACGAATCATTCTGTACTCCGGTTCGGCGCATCCTCGCCGATCTCGCGCGCTAGCGACCTTATTAGTTCGTCATATTTCTGATTAATATTGATGCGCTGTTCGTCGTGCTCGGCCGTAAGCACATAGCATTCCATCGCGGCCTCGGCCAGTCGCTGCTGGTATCCCGGAAAGCGCTCGGTCAACGTCTCAGCCGCGCGCTTTACCTCTACAGTGATACGCTCCGAGTTCGACGTTCCCTCATCATGGTCAGTCGAAGTAGTCACGATGTATCTCCTCTATAGCCGCTAGTACCCCTCTGGCGTTTCTAGCAGAGCGACCGAACGCCCGGACGCGGTCTAGCTCTCGGCTAATGGCGGCGAGAACCGCGTCTTCGTACTTGATATCCGAGGGTGGTGGAAGGGCCAGAATGTCTCTGATAGTTGCATACGTCTTTCCCGGCGCCGGTCGCAAGATGCGCCCCCGCCGCTGAATCCATTCTCTCTCTACAGTCGAGGACGCCAACAGGATAGCTTCCCTAGCTTGGGGGATATCCACACCCTCGTCAAGAACCTTCTTGGCAAGCAGCACTTCAATGTTGCCTCGCGCAAAGGAGTCCAAAATCTCAGCAAGCTTCTTCTTGTCTCTTGATTCGGCTTGAGTTACCCGCGAGTACGCCACTCCTCGATCATCCAACACGCGTGCAGCGGCCTCCATCTGCTCCGGGTTTTTTGATGTTGTATACACGAGAAGATGGCGTGGCGATGGAGTTTGCCTGAGAAGGTTGCTGAGGAAGGCTACTTTCGCTTGAGCGTTCTCAAGGATTTCTCGCCTTCGAATGAGCAGCATTTGAAGTGCCTTATCCCGGGCGTCGAAGCCATTCGCTGCCGCGACGCGCCGAGCGATACGGTCGCATAGTTGCCGGAACTCAGCGAGCTCGGCGTCGTCAAGATGCACAATATCGAAGAAGTAATCATACGGAACTAGGCAGACTCCGATAGCTCGGTCAAGGCCAAACTCATAGACGGTATCACCGAAATAACTTAGCAGTTGGCCAGTGCCGTCTTCGTCATACTGTCGAACAGGTGTGGCTGACAGCCCAAGCCGCAGCTCGATGAACTCGGGCAGCGCGTTCAGAAATGAGGGGGTTCCAAGAGTATGCACCTCGTCTCCCGCGAGCATGATCACAAGGTTGTCGATCGTGTCTCGTGCGTACCGAAGTGCCTCGAGGAACGTAGATGTAGTGAGCGCATCGTTTGTCACGACTAGTGATTCGACCACTCCGGATCTGCTGGACCGGAGCCGCTGCATCATATTGCCGAGAATATCGCGGCCTACCGCCGTTCCGGGTGACGGATTAAGGGGAGCGAGTCCAAAACGCTTACATTCCGAATTCCATTGTAGAACGAGTGCTGTAGTTGGAGCCGAAACAATCAGCAAGAATGGCCCATCGTGCTCTTGCCAGGCCCGGTATGCCCCAATGAGCGCAGCGATCGTTTTTCCAGCGCCAGTCGCCATCGCCAGAACACCGCGCCGCCCCGCTGACTCCCAGGCGTCTACGGCCTCGCCTTGCTGGCTGTACTTACCTGTTCGCCACTCTAGTCCCCGTGGGATGGCGAATATGCGCCACACAGATGTCGGCATCATCGCATACTCCGACCTCGCGACCGCGCGTTCGTAGTCAGCCTGGTCAGGCGGCTCAGAAGGCGCGAGTCGCAGCAGACGCTCGCGCAGTGCGACAGGTAGCGGCACTGTTCTCTCGAGTACAGGGTCCCTCCCAGCTGCCCAGTCGTTCACCATGGCTTCCGCAGCACGGACGCGGGTGGAACTCACCCATGTACAGTCAACATCCATGTGCTCTACCGAAGCTTCCTGAGCTCTGCCGGTTGCGTTGGCCGAGCCTCGGACCGCCACGCTGTCGTGCCCATCAGAGAACAGCCAGATCTTCGGATGGTAGTTCGCTCCTAGGATCGGTATCGCGATCGAAAGGAAGAGCCGATTCCTGGCGATCATCCAAGTCAAGCAGTCGACAGCATGATTTGCCAGAGCTCCAGCATCAGGTTGGGCCGCGAGCCAGATCTCCTCCTCCACACGCTGTGCAGCTGCCTCAGGCGAGACCACCGCGCGTTCGATCGCCACACGCTCAGGCGCGAACAGAGCAGGAGCGATCGTGAACTCCAGCGGCTGGACATCAGTACGTGCGAGATAGACTGCCAGGCCTGCCGCGAGGGTGTGGATCCACCCGGCACTGAACCAACCGAACGCCCCTCGGACAGAAGTTGCCTGTCGGAAGGCAGGGATCAGGATCTCTGTGGCCAGCGGCTCAGCCGGCAGGCGGTAAAGATTCGGGCGGATAGTTGCCTCATCCCTGAGCATCACAGACATCCTGCGCGACGACGTGCCAACCTTCTTCGAAGGGAACATCCAGCCCGAGACGAAGTGCATTGAAGCCAGCAACAGTCCCGGCCAGGGAGTTTGGCTGCGCAGTGAGCGCCGCCCGCCCGGCACGACTTCCCATACCACCTTCAGCTCTGCTCCGCAGACGCGGTCGGGCACGCTGAGAAGATCCACAATAGCCCCGGTCAGCGCGCGCCTGCGGGTCAGGCGTATGAATGCCAGTCACGACCCAGTGGTGGCCACAAACCCGGACGAGCTCGCCGATCCCAGGTGCTGTAACAGACACGCAGGTACTCCGAACTTCAGTCTGAACATGGATGGCTACAGAAAGCTAGGGGTCAAAACATAACCACCCTTCAGAAGGACGTCCTGCTTGCATCATGCGTTGACGCAACCAGTGGATCCGGTGGACCCGTTGCCTGAGCAACGCCAGATGACGCGGCCAGCCGCCAGTGTCCTGCAATGAGAGGGCGCCCTGCGAACAAGGAGCGCCGTGCGGGGTACTCGAGTCGTTCCCTCATGACACTGCGGCCGAGCTGAGGCGCCTCTCAGCCTCGTCGAGTGGCTGTTCATGGTTAACGCTCGCCACGTGAAGGGATCGCCGTAGCCTCATGGAGTGACCACGGGTGCCGGGGAGGCCAACGCTGCGCCGAACGACGTCCCGCGTCTGGGCCGCGTCACGGCACTGGGCTGGATCCGCGCTATGACGCCCGGTTCTGAGGGAGGTGGCTCGCAACCGCATCTCTTCGCGACCACGGCCGGATCTTTCATGGTCAAGGTCTCTAACAACCCTCAGGGGGCGCGCGTTCTCGTCAACGATCTGGTCGGGGGACTGTGTCTCGACTGGTTGGGCGTTCATCACCCGCGCCCGGCGGTGGTTGATGTGTCTCAGGACGTCATCGATGACAGCCCTGGGGCGAAGTTCGCCGATGGCACCGTGCTGGCGCCTGGACTGGCCTTTGGATCCGAGTATTGGCAGTCAGACGCTCAGGGAACGATCCCGGTTGACCAGATCGTCAACGAGGACGACATAGCGGGCACGATGACGCTTGACACATGGATTCACAGCTATGACGGCCGCCAGTACCGGACGCGTCCTGAGCCCGAGCAGCCGGGCAAGTATGAAGCGGTCCCGATTGATCAAGGCCACTGTTTCGGCAATCCGGGCTGGACTCCGGACACCCTGGCTGCTGCCAGGGCTGTGACTGTCTCGACCCCGATCAAGCCGGTGAGCACCCCGATCGTTACGGTCTTTGTGAAGCGGCTGCGGGCATTTGACCGCCAGGCATCGGCGACGCTCCTGGCGCACGTGCCCAGCGAGTGGATCACGGACGAGGAACGCGAAGCCCTCCTCGTCTACCTCGCTGAACGCGCGGCTCTTGCTGCAGGTGCTTTGTCGGCCCAGTACGGCATAGGAGACCCTGGTGAGTAGCAGATTCCAGTATTCAGTAGTCCGATACATGCCGAACGTGGTTCGTGACGAAGCGGTTAATGTCGGAGTCCTCATTTGGGCCGTGGACGGGAATCTCTTCCGATCTAAGTTCCTGCGCAGGTCTTCCGCCGTGAGAAAGCTATGGCCAAGTGCAGACCAGGATCTTGTAGCAAACTTCCAGCGCCAGATATTGCTCGTCGCGTCCACACGGCAGGCGGCGCTTGACGGGATGGATCATCCTCTCGTGGAACGTTTCGGCAACCCTGCGGATAGCACCTTCCTGGCGCGTGCACGACGAGAGTTCACAGGGAATCTGCAACTCACAGAACCTCGGGGATACCAGGCTGCAACCATCGATGAAGCTCTCCAGTGGGCTTACTCAACCTATGTTGAAGAGCCACGCAGTGGGCCACGCCCGATCAATGCGCAAGTCATTGCTCCTTTTCGGTTGCGCATGCGGCTCTGGTCCGCGTTCGAGCATCGGAACCTGTTCTCGCCCGATAGAGTGCGTCGACAGTATGTCGTCAATGGACGACATGCGCCTTGGACATTTGACATCGGCTACAGAAACGGGACTCTCAACGTCGTCAGTTCGCTGGGTCTAGACGCACCTATAGCCGAGACTAATCTATGGCGTGCGCTCGTCTTCAAGGGCATGGTGGAAGACGTGAGTAACAGTCATAAGACTCATGGAATCGCCGTGGTCCAGCTACCCACCCGCAGGGGCGCAGGCGCTGGCGCACAAGAGGCCGAACAGATTCTCGCGGATTCATCTATTGAGATTATAAACGTGAACCGGTTGACCGAGTTCGCTGATCGCGTCGCGGGAGAGCTGGCGTAACTCACGATCTTAAGTCCCAGCCCTTCGGGCGCCGGTCAGCGCGCTTGATCCGCGTCGCGCCGATGTCCGGATCGCAGGGGATTATGATCCGGTCGACTTCCAGGCGGTCAAGGCTGGTGCGCACCGTGCGCGGGCCATCTCCAAGAGACATTCCTCCCCCTACGCTCCCCAGCAGGTGGGTCGGCAGTGTATTTCGCAAGGTCAAAAGGGTGAACAGCATTCCCCTCCGGAGCCGTGAGCGCGGCCGGTGCTGAGAGGCGGCCTGGCTGGCTCGCGATCAGGTCAGTGGACCGTTGCAGCGCCGGTGAGCGAGGCTGGCGAGCGGCTTGACGAGCTGTCCCCGTTAACTGTCCCAGAGCACACAGGCCTTGTGGGTGAGGGCCTCCGCAGTGCTGGCCCGCTGGCGCCCGACCTCCACCCAGGCCTCAACAAGCGTCTCGTCCACCCCCGCGGCGATGCACAGCTCGGCGATCTGCCGATACCGGGCGGCGTGGAGCTGGTGCTCGCCATAGCCTGCGGCCAGGCCTGTGCACTCGGCCAGCAGGGCAGCCCACCCGGCGGCCTGCCTCAGTTCTGCGATCGCAACGGCTTCCTCGTCATCCCAGAAGGTCGCGGGCATCCGGCGCCCTGTCACGCCGTCCGTATGGCGAAAGGCCGGGGGAGGGATCCATACTGGTCCAGTGCTGACGCCTTTTCTTGAAGCCCGCGCCTGGAGGATAGCGACGCAACTCGTTCGCCGGGCGCCCAATCGGCTTACGCTCCTGGAGAGCGCCTTCAACGGTCACTATATATTTCATTCTGTCGTCCCACGCGACGCAACAGGGCCGTTGGAAGCATACCGGAATCGCCTAGTTGATGTGAACCGCCATGGAACGATGCTTGACAAGCCAGGCCATTCGCTATCGCCGGCGCTGGATTCGGAGGCAAGACAGGCAACGCTACTATTTGATCCGGCGCCTCAACTGTATCGGAAACTATCCGCGGAATTTGCGTTGCCTGACCCTCGTCCGCTCCCGCGTTCCACGCCGGAGGTACTCTCGTTCCGATTCATCGTTGCGTGGCTGCAGATTCACGTAGCGCTCGGATGTTCATATGCTTGCTGGCAAGGTGTTGACACTGACGGTAGTGTCCGCGTCCGGTTCTTCGAAGCGTTCCCGGTTCCGGAAATAGCGAATCTTTCGACTCCACAGAATGTCGATATGAACCGCTGGCATCCGCAATATCGCACGTGGTTTCTTGTGGAAGGAGACGGCCCACCTGCCGCCTGTATCGATTCCAAAGGTGTGTTGCATACGCTCGACGGGACCCGCTTCGATATTGGCGCAATTTATCGTGAGGCTGGACGAAGCATGTGGCCTCCTGTCGCGGCAGTCCGGGGACAAGTCGAGCACAGTGATTAATTGCTCCACGCTCGATATACCGAGGATCGGTAGAGTCGTAAGTGTCTGCGTAATCGACGCTAGGCCGACTCCGCCGTTCGTGCGCGTCCGAGGGCTTGAACTGGAGTGGCTCGCCTGCCAGTCCGCTGGTTAGAAGGGGTCGGTCGTGGAGGATGACGTGATCTTCGTCCGCCGGGGCGAGGACTTGGTGTCTTTGGCGGTGGCACCGTATGAGGTGGAGGCGGTTCTGCAGGAACTCCTCGAACACCACCCGCAGCTACTTGCCGACTACCAGATGAGCCGCGCTGACCCGCGGCGTTTCTTGCTGGTGCGCAAGCCTGGGGAAGTTGGAACCACCGGCAATGAGGATGGCTGATATCTAGGGGACCACATGACAACATGGCCAAGGTTGCCCCATGGATTGAGGAACCCCTTACGGCCGGCGTCGTCGCTTGCTAATCTTCCTGATCGGTCCGTCTGTGTTAGTGAATTTCCTGATGCCTTCCTTTTCCCATCTGGCTAGAATACGTTTCTCAATTTCGTGCCGCTGAGCTTCTGTTAGACCTCGCTTCTTCTCAACATCTTTGCCGTCGCTGACATCTTGTATCTGTTTGTTCTCAGCGCGCGCTGACTTGCCGACCGCCGAGGGTTTGAGGGGTGGGTTCTCTTCAGGCGGCCCCCAACCCCAGGGGATACTCCACATTCGTGTTGTCAAATCTCTGGCATGGTTTAGCGACCAGTTCATCTTCACGGGTTCACCCCCTTTCGGCGGGGCAACGAAGGGTAGGTCTCTGTCCGATTATGACACTGGATCGAGGATTTTGACATACAGGGGGCTGATAGACCTGGCTTCTTCGGGGGTCCGGGAGGCGCCTCCGCGCCTGGCGGCGAGGTCGCAGCGAGGTCAAGAATCCGTCGTCCACCTGGGTATGTCCGGGCCACGTCCAGCTCTCCACATCCTCCAGCGGCCACCCCTCAACCGAGTACGCAGCCACGAGCTTCCGCTCACGGTCATGGACCCTGGTATCCGCGCATCAGTTTGAGGCGTACCGGGCTAGCTCGGCGTGAAGCCAGCGCTCACGGGTCTGCCGGGTGGTCACAAGGTCTTCCCTGCGATGGTCTGCCTCAGGGCATTGACTTCCGCCACCAGGGAACTGACCCCGAAATTGCCAATGAAGGTGGAGAGCTGTTCGCGGCTGAGGTCTTGATTCTCCAGGTCACGGAGCCGCTGGTTGGCCCGCGCCAGGGCTGCCCTGGCGGTCTCCAGGTCCATGCGCAGCCGCGTGACCGCTGCGGCTACAGGATCGTTCCGCATGCCGACCTCCTCACCAACTCAATGATGGCGAGACTCGTGCAGATGACGGAAGTGGACATCGAGCTTCCCGTGTAGGTACTCCAGAATCTCAGCGGTCCCTCTCCGCGGGGCTTCCTACACGTTCGATGTCACCTCCCCCAGAAGCTGGGAGCCGTACTCGCATAATTGTCAAGACCTATGGTTGAAGATCTTTAGTGCCTGTTTCCGAACCTCAGCCGGGGCGGGCGAGGCGGCGGGTCATGAGGGTGATCATGGCCCAGTAGACGGCAGCTTCGTAGCTAGGTGATCTTGGAAATCGCTGTGCCGGAATTGACAAGAGATACCCGCGAGCCGCAGCAACCCTGCGCTATAAGCCCAGTCGAGGAATATAGCAGGATGCGATGGCAGGCGACGCCGACCGGCAAGCTTGATTGCCGTGAGATAGCGTGGCCACGGAGAATCCGACAACCATGCGACACCCATGGAGAGCCCAAATAGCAGGCAGAACCAGTCAAGCGCGTTGAATACGCTGCCCCCATATGCGAAGGCGATAGACAATGTGCCCCCCATCACGACGCCGAACACGACGAGAATACTCAAGTCGTGCGCCAAACCCTGCCTAACAACCTGACCAGGTTGGCTGATCGCTGTCGGCTGGCTCACGAGACCTACAGCGATTCCGCCCAACAGGCAGAGGGCGAGAAAGAACCGCGAAGAAACGAAATCTGAGAACGTCGCACCCGGGTGGAAAGCGGCAATGAGGAGGGACGACCATTCACCGGGACTTCCACTAACAAGTGCCCAGAGAAGCATAATCAGGAACCACGTGGCGAGGCCAGCCGCTAGTCCCGCGAAAAGGCGCTGACGCGCGGGCCGCGTGCGAAGAGCGGACAGGTCGAACCTGATCAGGGTCACCGGGACGCGGCGGGCGCGCAAGAAGCAGTAGGACCCGACCACGAGAAGAAAGAGCACATAGCAGGTTAGATAAATTGCGGGCCCTCTGATAAGACCTAGCGGGATGAACGAGAAGTAGGAAGGGAGGCTGGCCACGAACGTGGCGGCCGACAAGGACGCCTCTCGGCTTCCCGGGCCGCTGATCAGGAGCATCGCTGGCGCGAGCAGGGCCAGGAACGTGGCGGTGAGATAGCGGGGCGCGCGTTCGCCAGCGATGGCCCACAATTCGTGCAGCCGGATGTCAGTTCCCGCTTCTCCGTGGCGGACCCGGCGGGCGTCGAGGTGCCATGCGAGGGCTGTTAGCCAGCGGGTGACGTCGCCCGGGTCAAACGTAGTGCCGTCAGGCTTGGCGTGCTGGGCGGTAACGGCTGGTATGAGCCGATCGAGCAGGTACGGTCGCAGCCGGTCTGCAGGCAGGCTGGTGAGTTCCCCCGGGCAGGTAGTACTGGAGTCGTAGGCAGTGACGGTCAGGTACAGGTAGAAGGGCGAGCTGAGTACGGTGACTAGGGGACAGTCGCCATCATCGGCTATTGCGCGCAGGACTGGCTTCCAGCGCTGCTGCACGGACTCGCGATCTGCAGGGTCAGGAAACCGGCTCGTCAGGTACGCGTTTATTTGTGTGGCGGTGAGAGGTTGGATGGCTACGGCGGTAGCGTCCTGGAGAACCGGCCGCTGGCCGGGGGCGGCGGCGGTGCCCGCGAGCTGCTCATAACGTCCTGTGCGGCAGCTTAGGATCACCGGGCGAAGCCCTGGGCCAGCCGGGTGGTTCAGCGCGCGGATGACCCCAGCGGCGCGGACTGGCTCTGAGACAGGATCCATTTCATCGAGCCCGTCAAGGACCGGCAGTATCCAGCCATCTCGGACGAGGGCCCGAGCCTGACGGACGCTGACCCCGTAGACGTCGGCGAGGCAGCTGCTGATCCAGCCGTCAAGCTCGGCGCTGAGCCTGACGCCGTCCGTAGTGTGGCGGTCTCCGGCCGGGCTGAAGGACGGCAGGCTGAGCCGCACTGGCACCGTAAACGTCGCGCCTTGGGGCGGCAGCGCAGCGATCAGGTCAAGTAGCAGCTGATTGGCGAGTACCGTTTTCCCGGCGGCGGCCTCACCAAGGATCACCAAGCGCCCGTGCCTCAGACCGCCGTAGAAATCCATGATGTCCGACAGCGAGCCTTCGTGCCCCCCGCCGTCGGTCCGCCACTGCAGTATCTCAGGCTGGCTGAACCCGATGTCAGCTGGCACAGATTGACCGCTGTCGGCGAGGAACTTCTGCTGCTCCGCCGCTTCCCTGCCAGCGACATCACGTGCCAGCGAGCGGGCGGCCCTGGCCAACTTGGCGTGATCGAGAGACCGCGCCTGCCACAAGGTGGGCCATGCTAGCCCGAATATGGCCACGCCAAGCGCCAGCACTGTGGCGACCTCAGCTCCCCTTCCGCCAATCGCCAGCAGCCAGAAGATCCCAAGCAGCAGCAAGACAGCGGCAAGAACATACAGCAGACCCGGGTGAGATATCTGCATCCGCCGCTTCACGGACTCGATTGTCGGGCAATTACCCTCGCCGCGCCACCAATGCCAGACTGCTATGGCATCCCGACACCGACGGGCCGTCACCTGGGAGTTCTTACTTGTGCCAGCCCACCACCGCGAAGAACTCCGCCGAATCCTCACCAGTCGCGGCGGCCACCACGCCACCGCCCTCGGCTGGTTCCTCGACGGCCCCCAACTCAGCGCCCACAGCCTGTCCCGGCCGACATCGGGCGAGCTACCCGATCGCCGCCACCGAGCGCTACGATCAAGCCGCCCGTCCCCGTGAGGCCCCCGGTCAGGGTGTGCGGGAACTTGTTTGCCGCTGATCAGGGGCGTACACCGCAACGGACTCCGGAAAGAGCCGTGAGCGCAGCCGTACTGGGACGCAGCCCGGCGGGCTCGCGATCGGGTCAGACTTGCCGTGGACCGGTTGCAGTGCCAGGTGAGCGAGGCTTGCAAGCGGCTGAGTGAGCTGGGTCGGTTAACTGTCCCAGAGCACGCAGGCTTTGTGGGTGAGGGCCGACGCAGCGCTGACCCGCTGGCGCCCGACCTCAACCCAGGCCTCAATCAGCGTCTCATCCACCCCCGCGGCGATGCACAGCCCGGCGATCTGCCGGTACCGGTCGGCGTCGAGGTGGTGCTCGCCATAGCCTGCGGCCAGGCCCGCGCACTCGGCCAGCAAGTCCGCCCACCCGGGTGCGGCCTGCCTCAGTCCGGCGATCGCGGCGGCTTCCTCGCCGGCTGGCAGCCGCCAGCTGCGCGCGGGGGGTGTCGCAGGGCCGGTGGCCGGTGTGTCGCGGAGGTGATCGGGGGCGAGACTGCTCACGGACACCAGGGTAGAACATTTATTCGATCAGGGATATTCATCTGACCGGACTATCCGAGGTCAGTGACTCGCCAGGGCCGGGCCGCTCGCGGGCGCTCGATGCTCGGCGGGTGGCCCCGCTGGCCCGGCGGCGCGGGTGGCTTCGCCTTGGGCTTCGGGCGGGCGACCAGGTCGCGGTAGCGCACCGGATCGTGGCCGACAGCGAGCTCGAGCAGGCGGTAGAAGACCAGCCCCCGGCTGCGGGACCGGCGCCGGTTGAAGCGGAAGCAGAACTCGTTGAGGTAGCTCTGCAGGTGCGTGTTGTCGACCCGGCCTTGATGGGTGTCAAGGAGCCACCGCTGGGCCAGGGAGGCGACCCGGTGCACCCCGGGTAGCAGCGCGCCAGGATCCTCCCCCCGGGCGCGGGCCGCGCGCTGGCTGCACCGCCGGTGGGCATAGCCGAGCCCAGCCAGCCCGTGATAGCCCATCCAGGCGTCGGTGATCACCGTCGCCCCGGGCTCGACATGGCGGGTGACGAATGGGTGCAGCGATGCGGCGGACCCGTCGCGGACGATCTCCATCCGGCAGCGCCCGTACCCGCGCGGCTCCCTGACCTCGACAGCCACGCCGACCAGGGCTTTCTTGCCCCGTGCCCGCCCGCCGCGCAGCCCCGGCTCCTCCCCGCCGATGTAGGTCTCGTCCACCTCGACCCGCCCAGCCAGCCGGTCCCGGCCCGGGCGCACCAGCACCTGCCGCAGCCGGTGCAGCATCGCCCACGCCGTCGGGTACGAGCCGATCTCCAGCGAGCGCTGCAGGCTCAGTGCCGAGACGCCGTCCTTGGCCGTAGCGAACATCCAGCAGGCGGCAAACCACACCGTCAATGGCGTCCGCCGCCGGTCGAACAGCGTGCCCGCCGTCACCGACGTCCGCTTGCCGCAGGCCGCGCACTTGTACCGGCTATCAGCCACAAGCCAGCCCCCGGGATGCCCGCACTCCGGGCACACGAAGCCCTCCGGCCAGCGCAACCAGTCAAGGTAATCCAGGCAATCGGCGTCGGTTGCGAACCACGATTGGAACTCTCCGGTGGACCTGGGGTAGTACACGCCCGCCCGAGGCTGAAGATCATCCACAGGTGTAGCTTAGTCCGGTCAGATGAATATCCCTGTATTCGATAATTGGCAAGAATCGTGCTGCAGGTACCGAACCCGATTTCGCCTGCCATCGCTGGCCGGGTGGCTGGAAGCGCCGGACTGACGCTGGCCGGGAACGGCTGGCGCCCCACCTAGACGTAGGCCCTGGGGTGCAGGGGATCAGCGGCATCTGCGCGGGCCGCTGGCGGAACACCCCGCGATGACCAGTTTGGACGCGCCCGCCCGCTACCTGCGATGATACTGATGTGGCATAGGGGGCGAGGGGGCGCCCATACCTTCGGCAGCACCTAGCCGCCTACCGGGCGCAAGCTGGTGGCGGCCGGGCAAAGGCTGGCGGAGGCCGAGGCGGCGGTGACGCAGGCAGAGGCGGCCTACCACGAAGCGAACCAGGCCTTCGAGCAGGCTGAGGGCGCGCTCGATGCGGCGCGCGCGGCCCGCGCCCGGGCGCGAGAGGAGCGTTCGGCAGCCAGGCAGGCGCACGAGCGGGCCCGCCTGTCCACCGAGCGCCTCGCGCGGCGTATCCGCGACCTGGCCCAGCGCCCCGGCGAGCCACCATTAACCCCCGCGGGCAGGCCGGCGTCCGGGATCCCCACCGCGGCCGCGGCCCGCGACCGCCCCCACCCTGACGCATCATTCGGTCAGGCGCTGGCCGCCCCGGCGGCGACCGGCTTGGTGAGCACCGCGTCTTGCACCGCATTGCCGGCCGGGCGTGTCCGGTTTTGGGAGCGGATTGGGAGCGGCGATCCTGCGTCAGGTGCGGTCAGAAGGCGTCAGACGCTGCGAGTGCACGGCATGTTAATACGTCTGACGTGCGGAAATGCCCCAGAGCTGGGATTTTGTAGGCACGCGCGCTCAGTTCGCATCGAGGGGGTCAGGGAATCCTGTCCCTCAACTCCACCCCGCCCGCCGGGCGGCCAGCCGCGGGCCCAGTGTCTTGGGCCGTGTGCGTGTAACGGCCGCATGCCACTCATCGTCTACCCGGGGGAAGGCCTCTTCCCCGTGGCGTCCCGGCCTGGCCCCGCAGGCCGGGACTCCACCACGTGCTGCCTGGCCGCGACTGCTGGCGGCACGGGCCCGCAGCAGGAGCTGGCCCGGTGGCTGGCGCTGCGGGCAGGCCAGCGGCTGCGCCACGGAAGGCTAGGGCCTGGCTGGGTGTCCCCCGCCAGCGTGATGCTCGCGAGCTGGTACCGGCTGGCCGGCCGGGCCGCCTCCGGCAGCGTTGGTGGGGTGTGCCGGGCAGCCGGCCGGGCGCTGGGCTCCGGCCCTCTGCCCCGCTCCCGGGGTCCCGCCGCCCGTCAGCTTGAGATCTTGCCGTCCAGGCCCAGGCTGAGGGTGACCGGATCTGCCGTGCCCGGCGGCAGCGGGTTCGTGCCATCCACGGTTAGCCTGATGCCCCCGGGATTGCCCAGCCGCATGTCCACCGGATGCCGGAAGGCCCACCTCTTCGACGTGCCAGCAACGACGTAGGACTGGAACAGGTA